>Ga0209347_1000143_pt1 | contig 201705 bp, 184 predicted proteins | sample AutmiccommuBRH23_FD_187382 | JGI IMG/M metagenome (GOLD analysis project Ga0209347, IMG submission 187382) | Deep subsurface microbial communities from Mt. Terri, Switzerland - Autotrophic microbial communities BRH/23 (SPAdes) (version 2) | ecosystem: Environmental > Aquatic > Deep subsurface... | reverse complement strand
CGATCATCTTTGCGAACTGCTGACGCATGACCAGCTTGTTGGGGCCGAAGGTGCCGTCCTCGAAGCCGTTGATGATCTCGCGGCTCGAAAGGTCGTCTATGGCGTCGGCGTAGGGGTGGCCGGCCGTGTCGCTGAAGGCGAGGGCTGGGGCACAGAGAAGGAGGACAAGTGCAACGGCGAGTACGGCGCTGCGGGAGAACCGTGACGGCCGAAATGCCGGGAACCGACCCACTCGCTCAAGACTGGTCCACAACTCTGCTCTCATGATCCCCCATCCTCTTTGTTTGACCGGCCACCACTCGAGACGGCAGGTCGCAGAGGCACACCTCGCATCGCCCCGCCGACCCAGGGCGGTAGAGTTTCGCCACTGTAGAGGGAGTGGGGCTGCGTGTCAAACTCAAGAGTCTAGGGTAGAAGTCGGGCTCGCGTGAGGAGGCGGGCGCGAATATTCGCAGGATAAGCCGCCCGAAGACGCGAATCTTCCAGATAGTCTCGTAGCCTACTGGACGAGTTGAAGAGCAGTATTTAGAATCAGCACATCCGCATGACAAATAGGAGTGGGGGGTCGAATCGACTTATGAGAACGCTCAGGAAGATGCGACATGTGTCAATGCTACTTCCACTCCTACTGACCTTTATGCTGGCGGTACCTGCTACGGTCATGGCCGCCCAACCGCCGGTGGGCCTCGGATCAACCTCCAGTTTTGCCGTCCTGGCCGGCTCGACGATCACGAATACCGGACCGACCACGATCAACGGAGACGCTGGCGGAGACGTCGGACTCTATCCTGGCACTTCTTTCACCGGACAGGCGAGCGTAACGATGACTGGGACGCTGCACTTGGGTGATGAGGCCGCCCGTGTGGCCAAGGATGACCTGGTGACCGCATACAACGACGCCGCCGGGAGAACGCCCGTAAGCCGCATCCCCACCCAGCTTGGCGGTTCCACCTTGCTTCCCGGTGTCTACGATTCGGCCAGCGGCACGTTCCAGATCACCGGCACTCTCACCCTCGACGCTCAGGGCGATCCCAATGCGGTATTCGTGTTCAAGACCTCCTCTACGCTCATCACGGCGTCGAACAGCAACGTCAGCCTCCTTAACGGGGCTCGGTACTGCCGGATCTTCTGGCAGGTCGGAAGCTCCGCGACTTTGGGGGTGAACTCTCATTTCGTGGGTCACATCTTCGCCATGACATCCATCACGGCGAACACCGGGGCGACGGTCCAAGGGCAACTGCTAGCACGGAATGGTGCGGTTACGCTCGATACCAATACCATCACGAACGGGCTTTGCCCGACGATACAAACGACGACAACCATAGCGCCTTCGACGACCACTTCGACCGCGCCCGGATCCTCGACCACTTCGACCGTACCGGGAGGCTCCACGACTTCGACCGCGCCCGGATCCTCGACCACTTCGACCGTACCGGCAGGCTCCACGACCTCGACCGTACCGGGAGCCTCCACAACCTCGACTCTTCCCGGAGCATCCACAACCTCGACCGTACCGGGAGCCTCCACGACCACGTCATCGACCACAACGACATCGACGCCGACGCCCACCACGACAACGACTCTTCGCCGTCCCAGGTTTCCGAACACCGGTACATCGTGGGCCGACGTCTTCCTGCTTGGCGCGGGCGTAGTGCTCTTGGGAGCTGCAGTCCGCCTTAAGACTACCCGTACACCCTAGGCCGGCGGCACGCACCCCCGGACTCTCAGCGCTCCCTGGCGACCCTGCTTCTGAACGCTAGGTGGGCGGCTAGCGCCTCGATCACCCGCCGACGTAATCCGCCAGGTGCTCGCCGGTGAGGGTGGAGCGGGCGGCGACGAGGTCGGCGGGCGCGCCCTCGAAGACGATCCGGCCGCCCGCCGTGCCGGCGCCGGGGCCGAGGTCGATGATCCAGTCGGCGTGCGCCATGACCGCCTGATGGTGCGAGACGACGATTACCGACTTGCCGGAGTCGACGAGCCGGTCGAGCAAGCCGAGCAGGTGCTTGACGTCGGCGAGGTGGAGGCCGGTGGTGGGCTCGTCGAGGACGTAGATGTCGCCCTTCTCGGCCATATGGATGGCCAGCTTGAGCCGCTGCCGCTCGCCGCCGGACAGCGTGGTGAGCGGCTGGCCGAGTCTGAGGTAGCCGAGCCCGACGTCGGCGAGCCGGGCGAGGATGGCGTGGGCGGCCGGAGTGCGCGCCTCGCCGGCGCTGAAGAACTCCTCGGCCTCGGTCACCGGCATCGCGAGCACCTCGCTGATGTCACGACCGCCAAAGCGGTGGTCCAGCACCGAGGCCTGGAACCCCTTGCCCTCGCACTCCTCGCAGGTGGTGGCGACGGTGTCCATGAAGCCCAGGTCGGTGTAGATGACTCCCGCGCCGTTGCAGATGGGGCAGGCGCCCTCGGAGTTGGCGCTGAACAGCGCCGGCTTCACGCCGTTGGCTTTCGCGAAAGCCTTGCGGATCGGGTCGAGCAGGCCGGTGTACGTCGCCGGGTTGCTCCGACGCGAGCCGCGGATCGCACCCTGGTCGATCGATACCACACCCGCGCCTGCTGGGATCGATCCGTGCACGAGCGAACTCTTGCCGGAGCCGGCAACGCCGGTGACGACCACCGACACCCCGAGCGGGATGTCGACGTCGACGTTGCGCAGGTTGTGCGTCGTCGCGCCGCGGATCTCCAGGGCGCCGGCGGGCGTCCGCACTTTTTCTTTGAGGGCAACCCGGTCGTCGAGATGGCGGCCGGTGATGGTGCCGCCGGCCCGTAGCTCCTCGACGGTGCCCTCGAAGCAGACGGTGCCGCCCGCCGTGCCGGCTCCGGGGCCGAGATCGACGACGTGGTCGGCGATCGCGATCGTCTCCGGCTTGTGCTCCACCACGAGCACCGTGTTGCCCTTGTCCCGCAGCCGCACGAGCAGGTCGTTCATCCGCGCGATGTCATGAGGGTGCAGGCCCACGGTGGGCTCGTCGAAGATGTACGTGACGTCGGTGAGCGATGAGCCGAGGTGGCGGATCATCTTGGTACGCTGTGCCTCGCCGCCCGACAGCGTGCCCGACGGCCGGTCGAGCGAGAGGTAGCCGAGCCCGATCTCCACGAAGGAGTCGAGTATCCCCCGCAACGTGGCGAGCAAGGGTGCCATCGACGGCTCGTCGAGGCCGCGCACCCATTCAGCCAGATCGCTGATCTGCAGCGCGCAGGCGTCGGCGATATTGATGCCCTTGATCCGCGAGGAACGGGCGCCCTCGTTGAGCCGGGTGCCCCCGCACTCGGGACAGGTGATGAAGGTGACCGCCCGATCCACGAACGCCCGGATGTGCGGCTGCATCGCCTCTCGGTCCTTTGAGAGGAACGACTTCTGGATCTTGGGGACGAGTCCCTCGTAGGTGAGGTTCATGCCGTTGATCTTCAGCTTGGTCGGCTCGCGACGGAGGAAATCGTGCAGCTCGGTCTCGGTGTAGTCGCGTATCGGCTTGCCCGGGTCGAGTAACCCCGACTCGCTGAAGAGCCGCACGTTCCAGCCGTCCGCGGTGTAGCCGGGGATGGTGATGGCGCCGTCGGCGAGCGACTTCGTCTCGTCGAAGAGCTGGGTGAGGTCGATGTCGGTCACGTCTCCCATACCTTCACAGCGCGGGCACATGCCGCCGGTCACGGTGAAGGACTTGCGTACGGTCTTGCCGGCCCCCTGGTCGACGGTGATCGCGCCGGCCCCCCGCACCGACGGTACGTTGAAGGAGAACGCTGTGGGCGAGCCGATGTGCGGCTGCCCGAGCCGGCTGAAGACCATGCGCAGCAGCGCGTTGGCGTCGGTGGCGGTGCCGACGGTGGAGCGGGCGTTGGCGCCCATCCGCTCCTGGTCGACGATGATCGCCGGCGTGAGCCCCTCGAGCAGATCCACGTCGGGACGGCCCAGGCTCGGCATGAAGCCCTGCACGAACGCGCTGTACGTCTCGTTGATGAGCCGCTGCGATTCCGCCGCGATCGTGGCGAACACCAGAGAACTCTTGCCCGAGCCGGAGACGCCGGTGAACACCGTCAGCCGCCGCTTCGGGATATCGACGCTGACGTCCTTGAGGTTGTTCACGCGTGCGCCGTGCACGCGGATCAGATCATGGCTGTCGGCAGGGTGCGGCCCGGACGACCGCATGTCCGTCCTCGGTGTCATGCTCGGTGTCTCCATCCTGGGGGCGGCCCCGCCCTGGCGATCCAAGTTGCGTCCTCTGGATAGTCTACTCGGACCGATAGGTCCAGACGACCCCACAAGGCGGGGCATTCCACCAAGCCGCATACATCTCGAAGGTCTCCCCCTTGCGGAGCGCGACCGGCGCGATCAGCGTCCACGTTTTGGAGTTGACGCCGGAGAAATCCGGGGACCAAGGAAAGTACCCCAGGGTCTCGGCGGTTGGATCGAGAATGCGGGGCCACTCCGAGGAATACCAGAACACGGCCCCCGGGTTACCCTGGGTAACCGTGCCTCCGTTCGAGAACTCGACCTTCAGAGGGTACGACTCCCCCGGCAGAAGTACCGCCGGAGGGGCGTCGAACGTGCAGTCGATGGTGACGTTCCAGCCCTCCCAGCCGTTGTCCACCCACCGGTCGTCCAGGGAGAAGTTCGTCTCGCTCACCCGATAGACGGTGAACATCCCATCGAAGCGCGGCTCTCCGAAGTAGCCGGGCGTGGACCCGCCTCCATGAGACTCGAGCCGCTCCTTGTCCGGGTTCACGGCCGGCGGCCCGACTCGGACCCAGCGCAGGCCATACACTGCGATCTCCACGGTGGCGGCCGGGCTGTCGGCCCTCCCGTCGCTGACCTTGTACGTGAAAGAATCAGTCCCGGAGAACCCCGCCCTGGGTGTGTACGTGAGGAAGGGTGGCGAGCCGGTCAGCTTCCCTTTCGCCGGGGCTCGCACCACCGCATACGTGAGGTCGTCGCCATCGGGATCGGCGCCCTTCAACGTGATCGCCGCCGGGGTCTCCGGCTCCGTAGATGTGGAGATCGGCTCCGCTGCCGGCGGCTCGTTCGGTGTTTCGGCCGCGGGGTCGAGCACCAGGAACGCACAGCCGCCGGAGTCGGAACGGTGCACTTTGATCGTGATCTTCCCGCCATCGGGTCGCACCACCCACGTCGCCGTCCCGGTTGCCGTCGCAATGTGCTGAACGGCATCACCCGCGACATCTCCCTTGCCGACCACGGAGATCGTCAGTTCGGTTCCCGACGGACCGACAGCGGGGACCGATGCCTCTACCGCGTATCCGGCTGAGTCTCCTTCGGCACGCAACGACACCGTGAATAGGTCGATCAGATCGCCGTACACGAGCTCGTTCCCCGCGCCACGCACCCGGTTGATCGCATCGAGCACGGCGTAGTCCACCCGGAGTACGCGACCGCCCACCTCAGCCGGAACGGCCACTACGGTCCCGTTGCTCTCCACCTCGGTGGCCGCGGTGCGGACCAGGATGTCCTTGATCTGCTGGGCCGTGAGCGCCGGATCGATGGCCTTGAGCATGGCGGCGGCAGCCGTGACCTGGGGAGCCGATATGCTCGTACCGTCGACAACCACTGGATCGCCGTCCGGGTACCGACCCACGGGCACGTCGATGCCACAGGCCGAAAGGGTGACCTCGCCGTCGCCCGTGGCGTAGTTGGAACCCACCTTGGCGTTCTGGAGCATGTCCTCGAGGGTCCAATCGGCTGGGATCGTCCCATCGTCGATGAGTTCTTCGTAGTCTGCTTGGAGTCTCTCGGGGCCGTAGAGGTCGCGGACGGTCGCTCGATCGCCGGACCGATCGAGCATGCCCACGGTGATGACATTGGGCGCCTTGATGCCTCCGGGCGCAAAGTTAGACCCGTCAAGCGCACCGTTCTCTTGGCCGGCCGCGGCCACGAACAGCACGTCGGGATGAGCGGTGTTCATCTTCTCAAAGAAATCCCGGTACACCAGAGCCTGCCACGCGTACTGCTCGTCCGGTGCGCCGTCGGGGCCGTACGAGAGGTTGATGACCTTCGCGCCCGCTTCAATCTGCCTGACGATCTCAACCAACGCCCGCACGTAGAAGCCCAGGTACGCGGCCTCCTCGGGGAGATCGACACCCTCCTCCGCCGCGATACCGACGCTGCCGCTCAGGGCATTGCCGCAGGTGATCGTGAGCTTGTCGCCCAACACCGCGGCGACCCCTGCCGCGCCCCCTCCCGGGTCGGCGCCGATAACGTGGGTAACCATGGTGCCGTGGGTGAGGCCGCCGTGCCTCCGCGCCGGTTGATCGGTGGTGTCCTTGGGTTCGAGTCCGCACACCCTCACCTTGCCGGGCGTGTACGCGCCGGCCCCGTCTGGGAAGTACAGTTCCGGAGCGAGCGTGTGACCCGAAAGAGTGTAAACCGCGGAATCCACCACCCCAACGTGGGTGTCATGCAGTGCCACCCCGCTCGCCCCGAGGAGCGCCCAAGCTTCCATCATGCCGATCATCTTGAAGGGCGCGACGTTGTCTCCCTCGGAGTACAGGGGATCGTGCATTGGTGAGCACGTCTTCCCCCAGAGGGGAGCCTTGACGACCTGGACGCCGTTCGGGAAGGCGGCCCTTACTCCCGGAAGAGCCGCCGCATCCCCGATAGCAGCTTCCAGATCCCCCGCGCTCACGCCCGAAGTCTGGATCTGGTAGAGATCGAGGAACTCGATCTCGCCCACCACGCTCCCGCCGATCCGCGTGGCGACCCCCTCCGCCTCGCCGCGCCCCTGTCCCTCGACCATCACGACGAGCACGTGGTTGGCCGGAGCCCGGCCGTAGCGGTCGGTCTCAACGACGCTGGACGGATCCGCATCCACGACCTCGGCTGTGCCGAGGTCGATCACCTTGTCGATCGCGGCACCGACGCTCCCCGAGCCCGGGCGTTCGTCGCCGGCGTCGTGGAGGAGGGCATACGCACCCCCCGCGATCCCACCCACGACCAGCAAGATCACCGCAACCACCACCGGGATCAGCCAACCCGGGCGCTTGGAGCGCAGAACAGAGGCAGCGGCAGACTCGTCGTTCGGCATGAGCGGCACCGGCACAACAAGGCCCGACACCAGATCGGCCCGCGTCCACTCGCCCAGACTTGCATGCCACACCAGATCGTCGCCCTCGAGCTCCCCGGTGCGGATGAGCCCGCCCAGATCCTCCCAGGAGTGGGGTCCCGATTGGACACCGCCAGATGAGACGTACCAGCCCACCGAGCCTACGAGCCTTCGTTCGCGGTGAGCACGAGGACGAAGCCTTGTGCGAAGCCGGCATCCCTGAGCTGCCGCCTCCAGACAGGGGATTGCTCCATCACGTCCGCCTCGTGGGAGTAGAGGGCCATGACCTCGGCGCCCACCTGACCGGCGGGCGGGTCGCCCACGATCAGCGTTGCTTCGGTCGGCAGTTCGAGCGTAGGAAAGCCTTCGCGGGCGACAGCCGCGAACCCGGAGAGGGTGGTCGTGTTCCCCTGTCGCAGTCGGCCGAGGCTCCCATAACCGCTGACACCGGAACAATGCGGGAACCGAGGTCTCAGCGCAGGGCCGGGAGCTATCCAGCTACCGGCCTCGTGACGGCCGGTGAGGTGCTCGGGCCCGTGACCCTGCGGACAACGGCGGTCGGCAGAGACATGGACGTTGGACCCACGCTGATCGCAACACCCGGCACGCGGCATCGCTCCCCCCGGGACCCGCCGACCGATTCTCAGCCGGAGGCCCAGCTGTAGTGAGTTACGGAAGGTTTCCTATAATCATGGCCGAAACCATGATGCCAGTCAACATGTGCCTTGGCTGAACAAGTGGAGGGCGCTGGAGGCCGCGGGCGAAGACCCTTGCGCTACTCGCCGCCCGCCTTACGAGCAATGACGTCGGCCGCATCGACCACCGGCCGGGTTTCCGCATGGCCGATGGGGATGATCGGTGCCAACGCCTCTTCGATCTGTCTGGCTGAGTCCGCCTCGATAACCAGAAACACCTTGTGGGCCGGAGCATCTACCCAAGCGCCCATCAAAGTGGCCCCCGTCGCCGCGACTCCGGCAAGGGCCGCGCCGAAGGTCGCGCGGACTTTCTCAGGCTGATCGTACGGACACGCATCCCACGTGTGGGTATGGGTGACATGGAACAGCATCAGATTCACTCCCTTCAAGACAAAGTAGGCTTCAGCCTCCGGTTGCTCTGCGCTAGCGGAGCCGGTCGCGAAGCATGCGCAGCTGCTCCTCGGTCGGTTGGCCGATGTTCAGGATGTTGCCCTCGGTGTCTTTGAACCAGGCGGCCTTCATCCCATCGAACTCGGCCACGCCGTTCTCGGTCTTCAGACCGGGCATGTCGTAGTCCTCGAACGAGACTCCACGGCTCCGGAGATCCTTCATCTCGGCGTCGAGATCGTCCACGACGAATGAGAGAGCGGTGTTGCCGCCCCGGGGGGCTTCGGTCTGGTAAAGGAACAGGATCTGAGTGCCAAGCTGGTAGTAAACGCCGTCGGGATCGTCGGCGCCCTCGACAGGCTCCAATTCAAGCGTTTGCTCGTAGAACGTGCGGGCCCGGGCGAGGTCTGACGCCGGCAAGGTGGGATATGCGAATGCGTTCTTGATCATGGCGTGCCTTCTTCCGATTCTGTAATCTAGGGGGGAGTGCCCGGCGGAGCACGACTTCTAACACCCGCACCCCCCAACGTGTGCCTCTTTACTATCCCCATAGATGGGATCCTCCACACCGGGGATGATCGCTCCGCCAACACGGAACCGGGTCGCTCGGGTGAGCTTTCAGCGCACGGAACATGAGCCCGGACCACGACTCAAGGAGGCCAGACCGTGTTCACGATGACGAAGGAGGAAGTGCTCGAGTTCATCGAGGCGAACCCGGTGGCGTGGATCGCCACCGTCGAAGACGGCCGCCCGCACGTGCGGGCGCTGCGTGCCTTCCGGGTGCGGGAGGACGGGCCGTTGTTCCAGATCTCCACTCCCAAGGACGTGTATCGTCAGCTTGCCGCGAATCCCGACGTCGAGGTGTGCTTCAACGACCAGGAGCGGGGCATCCAGGTGCGCGTGGCCGGCACGGCGCGGTTCGTGGAAGATGAGGCCGTGCTCGACGAGGTGCTCGTGGAACGGGCGTTCCTCCAGCCTCTCGTAGAGAAGGACGGCCGGAGTGCGGTCAAGCTCTTCGTGATCGCCGACGCCATGGCCTATCCGTGGACACGCGACAACAACTTCGTTCCCAAAGAGTGGGTGAAGCTGTAGGCTCCCGACGCTCCGCTCCGAATCCGAGCCTTGACGCTCACGGCGGGGTGTGAGAAGAAGAACCTCGACCCTCGACATCGGGGGATCGAAAGCGCGAGACAGCGATGACCGGCCCGTCAGGAGCGTCATGTTTGACCCGAATATGAACAAGGAGCAGCCGACGCCGGCGAGCCCCGACCGACCAGCTGCGGCGAGTCCGGACCAGCCGATGCCGGAGCACCAGGACTTCCTGCGGGAGATGGTGCAACAGGATCTGGCCGCAGGACGCATCAGCGGCGTGGTGACGCGCTTCCCGCCGGAGCCCAACGGTTACCTCCACATCGGCCACGCCAAAGCCATCTGTCTGAACTTCGGCATCGCCCGGCAATTCGGCGGACAGTGCAACCTCCGCATGGACGACACGAATCCCACCAAGGAAGACGTGGAGTACGTGGATTCCATCACCGCCGACGTGAAGTGGCTCATCGCCGGCTGGGCGGACCACTGTCTGGGGTTGAAGCCGGTGGGTCGCCTGCCGGAGAAACGGGAACTTGGGGGCCGCGGTGACTACTACCTCGCCCCGGTCATGCCGGCGCAGAGCCAGGGCGAGACGCTCGAGCCATTCTACGCCTCCGACTACTTCGAGCCGCTCTACGAGTACGCGCTCGAACTCGTGCGCAGAGGCAAGGCCTACGTCTGCGACCACACGCCCGCCGAGGTGGACGAGATGCGCGGCGCGCCCCACCGGCCCGGGCAGGAGAGCGCCTACAGGGATCGCACCGTCGCCGAGAGCCTCGACCTGTTCGAGCGGATGCGCGCCGGCGAGTTCCCGGACGCCGCCCGCACGCTGCGCGCCAAGATCGACATGAGCGCCCCCAACGTCTGGCTGCGCGACCCCGTGCTCTACCGTATCCGCCACGCCTCGCACCATCACACAGGCGACCAGTGGTGCATCTACCCGATGTACGACTTCGCCCATGGCCTGAGCGACTACATCGAAGGCATCACGCACAGCCTCTGCACGCTCGAGTTCGAGGTGCATCGGCCCCTCTACGAGTGGATCCTCGAGGCGCTCGAGCTTCCCCGCACGCACCCCCGCCAGCGCGAATTCGCGCGTCTGAACATGACGTACACGGTGATGAGCAAGCGCAAACTGCTCAGACTCGTGCAGGAGGGGCACGTGCACGGCTGGGACGACCCGCGCATGCCCACCATCTCCGGCATGCGGCGGCGCGGCTACCCGGCCGCGGCGATCCGTGACTTCTGCGACCGCATCAGGGTGGCCAAGAGCGACAACATGGTGCAGGTGCAGTTGCTGGAGCACTGCGTACGCGAGGACCTGAACGCCTCCGCTCCGCGCGCCATGGCGGTGCTACGACCCCTCCGGGTGGTGATCGAGAACTACCCCGAGGGGCAGGTGGAGGAGATGGAGGCCGTCAACAACCCCGAGGATGCCGCCATGGGTACGCGCCTGGTGCCGTTCTCTCGCGTCATCTACATCGAGCAGGACGACTTCCGCGAAGTGCCGCCGCCCAAGTACCATCGGCTGAGCCCCGGGAAAGAGGTGCGGCTCCGCTACGCATACCTGATCACCTGCACCGAGGTCATCAAGGATCCGGAAACCGGTGAGGTGGTCGAAGTGCGGGCCACCTACGATCCAGCCACCCGCGGGGGTAACACGCCCGACGGACGCAAGGTCAAGGCCACGATCCACTGGGTATCCGCAGACCACGCGGTCGACGCCGAAGTGCGCCTCTACGACACGCTCTTCGCGGTGGAGGATCCGGAGGACGTGCCCGAAGGCGAGGACTTCCTTCAGAGCCTCAATCCGGCATCGCTGGAGACCCTGCGCGACGGCAAGCTCGAGCCGTCACTGGCCGCGGCGATCCCCGGTTCGCTGGTGCAGTTCGAGCGGCTCGGCTACTTCTGCGCAGATCCGGAAGCCTCGCGTCCCGGAGCCCCGGTCTTCAACCGTACGGTCACACTGAAGGACGCCTGGGCCAGGATCGAGAAGAAGCAGGGCCGGGGGTAGATCGCGGGACGAGCCTGTGCGGGCAATGCCCAGCGACTATCCGCTCCAGAACCGCTGCGCCGGTACCCGCTTGTCGTAACCGAGGAGTCTGTCGAACCGCACGAACAGCCGATTGAGAAGCGTGGTTCGGTGGATCGCGCCACGCACCAGATCGTGCAGGCCGCCGGCCGGCTTGTTGAAGGGACACACCCGTATACACACGGAGCAATCCGTCGCGTTCCGAAGCCAGAAGTTGTGGCACTTGACCGCGTCGATGTACCATTTGCGAACGCCCGAGTGGCTCGAGATGTTCGGTCCCTGCTCGGTCACCCCCCCGAGAGGTAGAGCCTGCGAGGGACAGTGCTGTGCACACGTCTCACAATCCCCGCAGAACTCGACCACCCCCAGCGGCTCATAACGATCGGGTACGAGCGGAAGATCGGTGAAGACCTTGCACAGACGGACACGGGGCCCGAACTCCGGCGTGACCAGAAGCCCCATCCTGCTCCAGTCCCCCAGCCCGGCGGCCAAGGCCAGGGGGACGCTCAGAGCCGTGTCGTTCCCCGACGGGACAGCGCGATAGCCCAACTGCCGGATGAAGGCGGCGACGTTGCTGGCGGCAAAGGCCATTCGCGAATAGCCCAGCCCGGTGGCGGCTCCCGCCGCGGCGCTCGGAGACGATCGCATGACGTCGTAGTCCATGGCGACGGCAAGCACGATCGCCGTGTCGCACCCTTCGGGCAGTTCGATGGGGTAGTGCTCTTTCGTCTTGAGGTTGAACTCGTGCGAATAGACCCAGTTGGGGTGCACCTCGGCGATGCCTACCTTGTCCGCCCCCAAGAAACGTGCGACCTTCTTGAGCAGCCGGCTCATCTCGGCGGGCGATTCCTCCACCTTGCCGCCGGATTCGGCGTAGGCGCGCACCTTCTCCGGCATACCGTCCCAGGCGTACAACCCGGAATTCCCCTGGTCGTTGCCGAATGCGCTCGACCATTCCAGGTGCCAGGAGGCGTTGCGGAACGCATAGTCGAGCTTCCGGTATCCCACACGATCGCCGAATACCACGTCTTCGTAGAGGGTCCTGCGACCTGGAGACGTGAGCCCCGCGTCCCAGTGGCGACGTTTGAACGCTTCGTTCTTCTGGTCGAAGCGGACCGCGGGCACGGGGACGCCGGGGTCGGGACCGCCCGGCGCGCCGCCGTTCGTCAGCGACCGAGCGGGCACGAACGGGCGGGCCCCCGTGCCCACACGCGATTCCTGCTGCCCGGGGTCCGGGAGGGGGTAGCCTGGACCCCGGACAGCAGTGCCCCCGGTCGGGAGCCACCTCGTACACGGTCGACGATCCCCTTCGTCCTGGTACAGACTGAGCGCCTCACCGTGCCGCACCACCCTCTTGGACCTGAGCATCCAGGGCTGCGAGAACGTCTTCCGGCCGCAGGGGGAGACGGCGCAGGCGCACCCCTACGGCATCGGCCAGCGCATTGGCGACGGCCGCGGCAGGCAGCGATGCCGGCGGCTCGCCGACGCCTTTGGCGCCGAATGGTCCGGCGCGGGAGGGCTTCTCGACGATCACCGGCAGCACGTCGGGCACGTCCACCGACGTGAGGAGCTTGTAGTCCAGGAAGCCGGGGTTCAAGACGCGGCCCTCTTCCATCACGGTCTCCTCCAGCAGCGCGTAGCCGAGACCCATCGCCACCCCGCCCTCGATCTGGCCCTCGACGGCCAGAGGGTTGATGGCCTTCCCCACGTCCTGGGCGGCCACGACCCTGCGCACGGCGATCTTGCCCGTGGAACGGTCGACCGCCACCCGTGCCGCGTGGGCGCTGAAGCTTGGGGCGATGAAGGCCGGGTAGGTCACGCCCGTCACCGTGGCGGGATCGTAGGGAGGAGTCTCCGCAAGGTAGGTAGCCTGCCCCACGATGGGGCCGTCCGCCCGCCGACCTCGTTCGGCGATCTCCCCGAAACTAACAAGACGCGACCCGTCTGAAGCCCGGATCACCGCGCCGCCGCCGACGGTCAGGTCGTCCAGCGGCTCGTCGAGCATCGCGGCCGCCCGCGCCAGGATGCGGCGCCGAGCGTCTTCCGCGGCCAACTGCGCCACGCGCCCGACACTGAAGGTCATCCGACTCCCGCCGTCGCCGTGATCGTATGGGGATATGTCGGTGTCGCAGCTCGACAAGATCACCTGGTGGACGTGCAGGCCCAACTCCTCCGCGACGATCTGGGGGATCGAGGAGTACTTCGCTCCGGGCCCGATGTCCACGCTGCCCGTGACCAGCGTCACCGTCCCGTCCTCGTTCAGGTTCACCTGAGCCGACGTGGCCCAGCCGCCGCTGGTCCACCAGCTACAGGCAAGTCCCACGCCCTCGTCGGGCCCGAGGGGCTCCCCGTAGCCGATCTCCTCCGCCGCGGCCAACAGACACTCGCGGATGCTGACGTCCTCCAGCACCTGACCGGTGGCGGAAAGATCGCCCTCTTCCACCAGATTGTTGAGCCGGAACTGCAAAGGATCGAGGCCCAGCGCGCGGGCTATCTCGTCCAGATGCGACTCCATGGCGAAGACGGCCTGCGGCCCCCCCGGTCCCCGACACGACCCGGAGCTCGCCTTGTTGGTGTACACGCACCGCCCGATCAACTCGACGTTGTCGATCCTGTAGGGACCCACCACCAACAGCATGGCGAGACTGGTGGCCGTGGGACCGTTCCCCGAGTAGGCACCCGTATCCATGAGGATCTCGGCCCGCCTGCCCGTCAGCCGGCCTTCAGCCGTGACGGCGCTGGTGATCCTGATACGCGATGCGTGGCGTGGGTTGGCGCCCACGAACTCCTCCCCGCGAGTCATGGTCATCTTCACGGGGCGCCCGCTCTTGAGCGCGAGGAGCGCGCAGTACGGCTCCAATCCCATCTCCAGCTTGCCGCCGAACCCGCCACCGATATGCAGGCCGAACACGCGGATGCGGGTCATGGGCCACCCCAGCGCCCCGGCCATGTAATGACGCACGGCGAACGGCTTCTGGTTGGTGGTCCAGATGGTCACTTTACCCGAGGGCTCCGCCATGGCAAGGGAAGCGTGCGGTTCGATGTACGACTGGTGGACGATCTGGGTCTCGTACTCGTGGGTGAACACGTGTTCGGCATCGGCGATTGCGCCGGCGCAATCGCCGCGACGCATCACCGACTCCGAGCAGACGTTGCCGTATCGCACCGCATCCCAGCCGGCGCCGTACCGCTCGAGATCCTCGTGCACCCGGGCGGCGCCCTCTGCGAGGGCGGCGTCGAGATCATAGACCGGTGGGAGGTCTTCGTAGGTTACGTGGATCAGCGCGGCGGCCCGGTATGCCAGCTCTTTGGTGTCGGCCGCGACCAAGGCCAGGGGTTCGCCGATCCAGCGGACCTTCTCCCGGGCGAGTACCTGCTGATCGTAGAGGTCCACCCCGTAGTAGCCGGCCGGCACCTCCGCCCCCGTCACCACCGCCTCGACGCCGGGCAACGCCAGCGCGGCCGACGCGTCGACGGCGAGGATGCGGGCGTGCGCGCGAGTACTACGCGCCACCGCTCCCCACAGCTGACCGGGCAGCGACACGTCCGCTCCGAACACCGCCCTCCCGGTCACTTTCTCCAAACCATCGGCGCGGAACACGGGCGAACCGGGCGAACACGTGGAGCATTCTTCGGGGATCTCCCTGGAAGCGGCGCTGCGGATAGCCTCCACAACCTTGACGTAGCCGGTGCATCGGCACAAGTTGCCCGCGATAGCCGTACGGATCTCGGCTTCCGTCGGGTCCGGACTGCGATCGAGCAGTGCGCGGGCCGACATGAGAAGACCGGGCGTACAGAAGCCGCATTGGACCGCTCCGTGGGCGATGAAGGCCTCCTGCAAGGGATCCAAGCGCCCATCGGCCATGAGCCCTTCCACGGTCAGTATCTGAGCCCCCTCCACTTCCCCAACCAGGGTGAGGCAGGCGTTCCGCGACTCGCCGTCGACGATGACGACGCAGGCGCCGCACTCGCCGTCGCCGCATCCCTCCTTGGTGCCGGTGAGGGCGAGTCGTTCCCGAAGGACGGACAGCAACGTCTCCGTAGGGTCGGCATAGACCTCGCGCTCCCTGCCGTTCACCATAAGTGTCAATGCAGTCTTCACGCGCCCTCGTCTCCGCGGTCGGCGAGGGCGCGCGCAACGGCGCGCTCCCAGGCGGTCTTCACGGTCTCGGTGGCGACCGTTGCGACCATCCGCCGTCGATACGCAGCCGAAGCCCGAATGTCGGAGATGGGTCGCGAGGCCTCCATGGCGGCTGTGGCCACCCGAGCGAGAAGAGCGTGGTCGAGGGTCCGGCCTCGCACCAGAGCGTCCAGACCGGGCACGAGCACGGGGGTGGGCGCGACCGCGCCCAGCGCCAGGGTGAGTCCCTGGACGGCGCCGCCCTCCGCGAGCGAAACGACCGCGGCGGCGTTCACGATGGCGATCTCCATCGCGCGTCGACGGCCGAACTTCTGGAAGGCCGATCCCGTACGCTCGGAACCGATGGGCAGCCAAAAACCCGTGAGCAGTCGTCCCGGCCCCAAGACCGTCCGGCCGGGACCCCGGAAGAACCCGTCGAGCGGCGCCCGTTCCTCCGCGTCTTCCAAGACCGTCACTTCAGCGCCGCAGGCGAGGAGGGCAACAGAGACATCGGCGGATGGAGCCGCGTGACAGATGTTGCCCCCGATGGTCGCCGCGCTCCGTATGGAGGGCGAACCCACGGATTCACACGCCTCCACGAGGGCCGGGAACAGGCGACAGACGTCGGGGTCCGCGGCCAACCGGGCCATGGTGACCATCGACCCGATACGGAGCCGATCACCCCGGACGCCGAGCTCTCGCAATTCGGGCAGGCGTCCAAGCGACACCAGGACCCGCGCCGAATGGCCGCGCCCCCCCGGCTGCACCAGAAGGTCGGTGCCACCGGCCAGGAACTCGGCGCCCGGTTCGAGATGCGCTCGCCGAGCATCGGCGATGGTTGCGGGGCGAACGTACCCGGGACTCACGCCCACACCGTCCCGCAGGATCCATGCGCGCGGCGGGTGAGAGCGCCTCTCGTTCTCCGTAACATCGATCTCATCCTCCGAGGTACGCGGCACGCACGCCATCGTCCCGCAACAATTCGGCGCCCTTGCCACTGATAGCCACTCTGCCCACCTCGAGCACGTACGCCCGATCGGAGATCATCAGGGCCGCGTTAGCGTTCTGTTCCACGAGCAGCACGGCCACGCCCTGGGCGACGATCTCCCGCACCACGTCGAAGATACGTTCCACGACGACCGGTGCCAGGCCGAGCGAGGGTTCGTCCAGCAATAGGCACCGGGGACCGGCCATGAGAGCCCGGCCTATCGCCAGCATCTGCTGCTCGCCGCCGCTCAGCGTCCCCGCCTGCTGGGTCGAACGCTCCTTCAACACCGGAAAGAGCTCGTGTACCCACGGGAGGCGTTCCAGGGGTTCGGCCTCGCGCCGCCGGCAGTACGCACCGAGCTTGAGATTGTCCTCCACGGAGAGTCCCGCGAACACCTGCCGTCCCTCGGGACAGTGGATGAGTCCGCGGGATACGATCTCCACCGACGTCGCCCCCTCCACATGCTCCCCCTCGAACAGCACGCTGCCCGCGCTCGGGGGGTGGAGGCCGGAGATGGCACGCAACGTGGTCGTCTTGCCGGCGCCGTTGGCGCCCAAGAGAGACACGATCTCGCCCGGTTCCACCGTCAGCGAGATGCCGCGCACGGCCTCGATGACTCCGTGCCGGACGACGACGTCGCGAAGCTCAAGCAGGGCCACCGGCAGCCGCCTTTCCGAGATAGGCCTCGACGACCCGCGGGTCGCAACGCACCTCTTCGGGTGTCCCTTCGCACAACTTGATCCCGTGGTCCAGGACGACGATGCGCTCGGACAGGTTCATGACCACCTTCATGTCGTGCTCGATGAGTACTATGGTCACACCGCTCTCCCTGATCCGGCCCAGCAGTGCGACCAACGCGGCGCTCTCCGTATCGTTGAGTCCGGCGGCCGGTTCGTCGAGAAGCAAGAGCCGCGGGTCGGTGGCGAGGGCTCGGGCGATCTCGAGACGCTTCTGATCACCGTAGGGGAGGGACTTCGCCACTTCCCCCGCTCGGTCGCCGAGAGACACGAACGTGAGCAGCTCCCGGGCCAGCTTCTCCGTCTCCCTCTCCGCCGCCTTGACGGTCGCGGATCGCAGCAGCGCGGACACGATCCCTCCACGCGTTCGGCAGTAGCGGGCCACTTTGACGTTGTCCAAGGCGGTCATGTTCTGGAACAGGCGGAGGTTCTGGAAGGTGCGCACCATGCCGAGAGCCGTGACCTTGTGTGCGGGCAGGCGCAGGACATCCCGGCCGTCGAAGGTGACCGAGCCGGTAGTCGCCGCGTACGTACGACTGAGGAGGTTGAAGACGGTGGTCTTGCCCGCACCGTTGGGGCCGATGATGGCTAGGATCTCGCCCTCATCCACGCGAAAATCGAGGTCCGCCACCGCGCGCAGCCCACTGAACGACTTCGACAGTCCCGTCACCTCGAGGAGGGGAACGGTCGCTGTCTGCGCCCCGCTCACGCTTCCCCCCTCTCCAGCAGCTCGCGGCTCCGTTGTCGACTCGGCCACAGCCCTTGCGGCCGGGTGACCATCATGACGATGAGGAGGAGACCGTAGATCAGCATGCGGTATTCGGCGATCGGGCGGAGGATCTCGGGGAGCACCACCAGTGTCACCGCGCCCACGATCACCCCGGGGATACTGCCCATCCCTCCCAGCGTGATCATGCAGAAGATGATGACGGACTCCCCGAAGGTGAAGCTCTCCGGACTGGCGAAGCCCTGGAAGCCCGCGAACAGACAACCCGCCACACCGGCGAAGGCCGCTCCCGACGCAAAGGCCCGCAACTTCAGGGAGTGGGTGTTGAGGCCCATCGCCCTGGCTGCCTCCTCGTCTTCGCGGACCGCGGCCCAGGCGCGGCCCACCCTCGAGTAGACCAACCGGCTGATAGCGAGCACGAACACCACCACGAAGAAGAGGACGAGGTAGTAGAACTGCCGCGGGCTCCTCAACTCGTACCCGGCAAGGCTGATGGGATCGATGTTGCTGATCCCCTTCGGTCCGTTGGTGACCCTGTCCATATTGTTCAAGAGGAGCCTGATCATCTCTCCGAAGCCCAACGTGACGATGGCCAGGTAGTCTCCGCGCAATCGGAGCGTGGGCGTCCCGAGGATCACGCCGAGTACCGCCGGGAACGCGGCGGCCAGGGGCAAGATGGCCCAGAACGGCAGATGCAGGCCGAAGTGGGGCGAGGCCAGGAATGCGTAGGTGTAGGCGCCGATGGCGTAGAACGCCACGTAGCCCAGGTCGAGCAGTCCGCAATACCCCACCACGATATTCAGCCCGAGAGCCAGGATGATATAGAAGCCCGCCTGCACCGCCACCCTGATCAGATAGTTCGTACCGAGAAGACTGGGCAGCACGAGCAGCAGCACGAGCAACGCCCCGAGAAGCGCGTACCGTAACGTTCCCGACGTATCAAAGTGCTCGAGCAGGACCGCGCGTCTCGTGCGACCGCGGAGCGGCCCGTTCGAGTTGTCGACGGAACGCGGGATCACGCTCTCCTCGCCACACGCTCTCCGAGGAGGCCCGACGGTTTGAACACGAGCACGGCGATCAGGACCGCGAACGCGAAGATGTCGCGATACTCCGGCCCCATGAGACCGCCCGTGAGCTTCGACAGATATCCCGCCCCGAAGCTCTCCAGCAGTCCGAGGAGGAGCCCGCCCAACATGGCGCCCGTTATACTGCCGATCCCCCCCACCACCGCAGCCGTGAAGGCCTTGATGCCCGACACGAACCCCATCGTGAAGAACACGGTGCCGTAGTACATCCCGAACATGACGCCCGCCAGGCCACCGAGAGCCGGCCCCAGTACGAAGGTGAGCTGCACCACACGCCGCACGTCGATGCCCATCAAACGAGCGGCATCGTAATTCTCTCGTGTCGCCAGGATGGTCTTGCCGAAAAGCGTCCGGTTCACGAACAGGTAGAGCCCCACCATGAGGATCAACGAGGCCGCGATGATGAACACCTGGATGTAGGTGATCTGCACGTCTCCCAGGGCGAACTTCCCCTCGGGGAACAGTGTGGGGAAGACCCGGTTCCTGCGTCCGCCCACCAGCATGGCCACGTTCTGCAGGACGATGGACACGCCCAGGACGCTGATGAGTTGGGCGATCCGGGGCGCGTTGGCGATGGGACGGTAGGCGAACCTCTCGGTGGCGAGTCCCAGCAGTGCCGATCCGGCGCCCGCGGCCAGGAAAGCCAGCGCGACGACGACGAACACGACGATCCCAGGGCTGGCCAGGGTCGTACCCAACGCGCTCAAGATGAACACGGCGATGTAGCCGCCCGCCATGAAGAGGTCGCCGTGCGCGAAATTGAACAGCTGAAGCAGCCCGTAGACCATGGTGTACCCGAGGGCCACGAGGGCGTAGAGCGATCCAAGAACGAGCCCGTTCACCAGTTGCTGCGCGAAGATCTCCATGTGTCGGCCGCGACCCCCCTTGCGAAGCCGGTGCGGGAGCGCGTCGGCGCGCTCCCGCACCTACCCGTGACTACGACGTCTGATCGATCCACACGTCGGCGCCGTCTTTGACCTCATAGATGTGTATGACCCCTCCACCGGCGAGCGCACCGTTCTCTTCAAACGCATAGTCGGAGAGGATGCCCTTGATCGTGCCGGCATGCAGGGCCGCCGCGATGTCCTTGCCCTCGGTGGAATCGGCGGTCTTGATGGCCTCGGCGATGAGGAGGATGGAGTCGTAGCCGTATTGAGCCACGAAGGGCTCCTCGTTGTACGCGGCTTTGTAGTCGGCGAGGAACTTGCTCAACTCCGGAGTGCTGTCGAGCGGGGGAGCCACGAAGCTCACCAGGGCACCCTCCGCACCGGTGCCGCCGATCTTGATGAACTCGGGTCCGAAGAGCTGGTCGGGTCCGATGAACTTCTGCTCCATGCCGAGTTCCCGCAACTGCTTGATCACGAGGCCGCCCTCGGCGGCGACACCGCCGTAGTACACCATGTCGGGAGCTTCGCCCTTGATCTTGGTGAGCACGGCGCGGAAATCGACGTCACCGGGAGTGATGCCGTTCACGCTGGTGACGGTGCCGCCGGCCTCTTCGAAAGCGGCCTGGAACTGCTCGGCGACACCCTGCCCGAAGGCCTGCTTGTCGTGGATGATGGCCGCGGTCTTGGCACCCTGCTTCTCGAACATGTAGCGCCCTACGTTGCCACCCTGAGCGAAGTCGTCAGGGTCCACCCGGAAGACGCTGTCGATCCCCTGGGCGGTCACGTCCGGGTTGGTCGCCGGCGTGATCTGCGGGATCCCGGCGGCCGAATAGATACCGAGCGTCGGGATCGTGGTTCCGCTGGTGAGATGGCCGATCACGGCGACGACACCGGCGTCCACGAGTTTCTGTGCCACGGTGGTCGCGTTCTTCGGATCGTTCAGTTCGTCTTCGGAGACGATCTCGATCTGCCGGCCGAGGACGCCGCCCGCAGCGTTCACTTGATCCACGTACAGCATGACTCCGTTCAGGAAGTCCTGCCCGGCGGCGGCTCCATTGCCGGTCAAGCCCGCCGCGAACCCGATCTTGATCGGTTCGGTGGACGCTGCGGTCGTCTCGGTCGCCGCAGTCGTCTCGGTCCCCGCGCTCGTAGCGCTGGTGTCGGGCGCCTTCGTCGTCGTGGCGGTGTCTCCAGCGCACGCCACGACCACAAGCGCGAGCAGAGTCAGAAGGGCAACCAGGAGGGACACCCTCCACCCCGTGTTCCTGTGCGTTCTCATTACCGTCCTCCTCCTCGCTCCGGCACGGCCGGAGCACGCAGACTCCACTTCGTCACATCCCAGACCCGACGAAAACGGCCGGCCTTCCCCCTTTCTGCTCGCTACTGGGACCCTCGCTCTTCTTCGGCGATCTTTGCCATCACCCGGACCTCGTCGGCGGCCCGCTTCACGTGCTCGTGCATGGTTGATTCGGCCCGTTTCACGTCCCCGTTGGCGATAGCCTCCACGATGATGCTGTGCTCGTCCCCGGTGCGCTGCAAGCGTCTCGGTATGGAGACCACGGCAAGACGCGCGACTGCTGTAAGTTGGCCGAGGCTGTCCAGGGCCTCGGCCAGAATGGGATTGTGTGCGGAGCGAGCGATGCATTCGTGCAGCGCCGCGTCCGCCGCGGCCACGGCCTGCACGTCGTGTGTGTCAACAGCGGCGATCAGCACCGAGAGACAATGCCGGAGGGTCCGCACGTCCTCGGGAGTCGCCCTCTCGGCTGCGAGGGCGGCGGCTTTCACCTCGAGAGGCTCGCGCATCTCCATCAGATGGAGCACGTCCTCCCGGTGCCGAGGGAGCCAGGACGACCACCCGCCCGTCGGCGCCGCGCCCCGTGGATCGGCCACCCAGGTGCCCTTGCCGGGCACGACCCTCAGGATGCCCATGGTCTCGAGCACACGCATCGCCTCTCTGAGCGACGTCCGGCTTACACCGAGACTCTCCACCAACTCACGTTCCGGAGGCAGCTTGGTGCCGGAAGGGAGATGGCCATCGCGCACCAGCAGCAAGATCTGCTCCACCGCACTGTCCGACAGACGCTTGGTGCTGAGCACCCGGAACGGCCCTTCAGACGTATCGCCCAGTTTTTCCACAGATCGCCCCCCGTGGCGGTCATCTCATCAGACCACCGAATAGTATCTCGTCGCTCCGAGAGCAGTCAAGAGTTCCGCACGCGCGACCGGACCAAGATCACTCGGCATCCGCGTCTGCTTCCTCGGCACCCGGCTTCAGGAGCCCCCAGTGCGCATCGACGGGCGGCGGTGGATTACCGCCGTAGACCTGCGGGGGAGCTATGGGGTGCCCCGTCTCGGGATCGGGAGGCGACATGGGTGTGTCCACGGGCCTCCGGACGGCTCCCGCCCAGGCCTTGTGGAGTTGGCGCTCGGCACGGCCTCCTGCCTTCTCCCTGGTGAGCCGGGCGGCGTGGCCTCGACCTTCGGCGGCCACCAGCGCCCCCGTGGGACACCTCTTGACGCATTCCGGATCTCCGTCGCAGAGATCGCACAGCATCGGGACGATCGCGTCGGGACGGAACTCGATGACCCCGGACACGCACTCCTCGGCGCAGAGACCACACCCCACGCAGGCCTCCGCGTCCACGGTCACGATCTTCGTCACCGGATCCTGGGAGATCGCGCTCACGGGACACACGGCGGCGCACGGAGCTTTGGCGCAACGGAGACAGATGATGGGCTTGTCCACGCCCGATCCCTCGAGCTTGACCACGTGGAGTCGGGCCAAGGAGGGCGAGTACTCGCCCTCGTGGACGAAGGAGCACCCCATCTCACACGCCCGACAGCCCGTGCAGAGTTCGGCATCAACGAGCAGTCGCTTGTTCATTGAAGCCGCCGTCTTCGCGTCACCGGCAGAGGCGCGATCCGACTTGAAAGCGCTGAGATAGTCGGTGGAATCGCCGAGTCTCCGGGAGAGATGAGCCCAGCGGACCGTGGTGTTGGCATTGTCGTCTCCTGCAGCCGTCGGGTAGTCTTCTGCGAGATCGAGACCCCTCGCGGTCAGGTCGTCGGCGGCGGCGGCGAGACCAAGCTCGCGCAGCTTCTTCTTCGTGGGCCACCCGGTCGTCGGGTCCCAGCCGCGGAACCGGTAATACTCATCCAGGAGTGGCTCGTTCTCGAACGTCAGGCCGGCCGCCATGTTGCTGTCCGCGGGGAGGGGTACGTCGGTGAAGCGCTTCGGCAGATAGTCGTCCTTGCGGGAGAGGCCCCATCGAGCCAGTAGGACACGCTCCAGATTGGTGATCCGCTCGCCGATGCGCAACACCTCCTCCACATCCACGTCGAACCCCGTAGAGAAGCGGAAAAGATCCCGCGCCATCGGCTCCTGCACCGTCTCCATGGAGACCCCAATGATCTTGCAGAAACTCAGAGAGTCGGCCAATGCGCACATCTCCTCGAACCAGGGGACCATCCGGCCCTTCCCCTCCCAGGGCAGCATGAGACCGCAGCTCTCCGAGCCGAACTTCTCCCGTGCCTCTTCCGTCCGGCCCGACATCTCGAAGAAGGGGTCCGCCCGCTGATGGTCGCCTCCCCGCGAAGCTACGCCGTTGGCCAGGCCGTAGGCCTTCAGCCCCCGGACGTCGGCTTCGAAGAGTTCCAGGTTCTTGACCTCCATGCAGATGTCCCGGCCCACACCCAGGACCTCCGCCGCGTGCACCACACCCTGCGCGAGCACGCTCCCGAAGCCTTCGTTGTTGATGATCTTGAGCAGCAGGTCGTAGACCGCCCGACCGTTCCCCCACGTGAGGTCCAAGCCGTCGCAATCCTCCGGACGGAGCAGACCCTCCTGGAAGAGCTCCTGAGACCAGGAGATGACCTCCGAGGCGGTGATCGAATCGATCCCCGCGCGATTGACCACTTCGGCGCACTTAAGGGCCAATTTCAGATCGGGATTACCCACCCGCACGGTGAAAGCCGCAAGGGTTTCGAACTCGGGACCCTCGGCCTCCAGATCCCGGCCATCGAACCCTCCGGGGATGACGTAGTAGCGACTGCAGGGGGCGATGCACCCGAAGCAGGCCTTCCGCTTCACGTTGAAATCGGTCGCCACCTTCTCCCCGCTCACACCCACCCAACCGTCGTACACGCCCGTCTGGAAGTGACGATACGGGAGGATGCCGACCTCCTGCTCGAGCCTGATGAGATTCGTGGTCCCGGTGATCCCACGTTCCTGGAAGTTCGAGTGGTTGTAGAGCGCCCGGTAGAAGTAGTCCACGAGCGACTGGAACCGCTCGGGATGGGCCACCCGCACCGAGCCGGACCCGGACAGGGCGACGGCCTTGAGGTTCTTGGAGGCCATCAGCGCTCCCATGCCAGTGCGGCCGAATGCGCGGGCGTTGTTCGTCATGATGTTCCCGAACGACACCCCGTTCACCGACGCCGTGCCGCAGCACGCCACCTGCACGGTGTGGTCCCGGCATTCCCCCCGGACAGCGGCGCTCGTGTCCCACGTGTCCAGCGGCCAGAGGTGCGAAGCGTCGCGTATCTCGACCTCATGGTCCACGATCCGCACGTAGACCGGGGTCTCCGACGCCCCCTCGAACACGATCTGGTCGAAGCCGGCGAACTTCATCTCGGCGCCGAAGTGGCCGCCCGCGTTGGAATCCCCCAGATAGCCCGTATGGGGCGACTTCCCCGACACGTTCACGCGGGAGCCGGGGAAGCTGGTCCCGGTGGTGGGACCGACACCGAACAGCAGGAGGTTGTCGGGGCCGTAGGGGTCGGCGTCGACCGGCACCTCGCGGTGGAGGACCTCCATGTTGTAGCCTCGGCCGCCCATCCAGGTGCGGGCATACTCGTCGGAGATCTCTTCCACCCGCGCACGCCGCTCGGTGAGGTCCACACGCAGTCGAAAACCGGCGTGGCCGTGATGGATACTCATGGGGTTTCCTTTCCCGGAGAGCTAAGAACGGGCCGGTGTGGACAGAGCACGCTCGATACGCCCTATCGCCTTGTCGACATCCTCCCAGTGCGCGGAGAAGAGCAGCCGCGCGCACCCCTCGCCGCGCGATCCGAAGGAGGCGCCCATGGCGATGGCCACTCCTCCCCGGAGTAGACGCTCGGCCAGCGCAGCCGAGGACGCCTCGTGCGCCGAGAAATCGGGGAACAAGTAGAAGCCCCCTTCCGGGGTCGGGCAGTCCACGCCGGGGATGGCGTTCAGACGAGCCACCGCCCTCTCCATGTTCTCCTTGCAGAAGTCGAAGGCCCACTTCAAGTAGTCCGCAGAATCGTCCAGATACTCGGCCACCGCCCACTGCGCGATGGAGGGCGTGCAGGCGGACACGGTCTCCTTGTAGACGTCCATCTGCCGGATGAGCCACGGATGGGCCAACGCGAACCCGAGCCGCCAGCCCATGATGGCGAAGGTCTTGGAGAAGCTGTTCACCACCACCAGATTGGTGAACTCCGGGTCGAGTCGCAGGGCGCTCGGATAATCGCCCACGTAGCTGTAGTTGTGGTACACCTCGTCGGAGATGACCACGATCCCGTGCTCTTTCGCCGCCTGCATGACCCGGCCCCAGCCCTCCGCCGACAACATGGCTCCGGTGGGGTTCGACGGGCTGTTCACCACGAGCACCTTCACCGACGGGTCCATCCCGGCCACGATCGCGTCCGGATCCACGGTCCAGGTATCATCCCGTCCCAGTTCGTACAGCCGGATGTCCGCCCCCTGCCGTTTCATGAGGGAGGCGCAGGGGCCCCAGCCGGGGTTGGGGAGGAGGACCGTATCCCCGGGGCCGACCAGCACCTTGATGGCCAGGTGCAGGGCCTCGGTGCCTCCCACGGTCATGAGGACGTTCTCTTCCGGGTCGACCTCGGCCCCGAAGGTGCGCACTACGAACCGGGACACGGCCTGCCTCACCTGAGGAAGACCGCGCGTGGAGGTGTAGAGGCTCCTCCGATCCGCCGTGTCGTGGAGCAGACGGCAGGCGATATCCACGAGTGGGGCCGGCGGGTCGAAATTGGCCTCGCCGATGGCCATGTTCAGAATGTCCGGATTCTCCTGCATGATCTGCTTCATGGCGCCCATGGGCGAGCGCTCGGATTCGTCCACGATCGGGGTGACCCGCCCGAGGGCCCGGCCTCTCTCGGATGCTGATACGTTCATGTTCTGTCTCCTCGGTGGTCGGGCCGGACGAGATCGTCCGGGGTCTATTCGGATCCAGTCGGCGGCGAGAGGGGGGCCAGCGCAGCGGCCAGCCCGTTCCCCATGAGCATCAGGTCGGAGGCCAGGATGACGAGTTGGACTCCCAGTCCCTTCCAACGAACGGCCTGCGCCGCCCCGGGGGCGAAGATGCCGGTCGTGAGCCCGGCGGCGTGTGCGCGCGCGAGGATGTCCTCGATCACCTGGTCGGCCTCCGGGGTGTTGGGTGCGAGACCGAGAGAGGAGGCCAGGTCCATCGGCCCCACGAACACCATATCGAGCCCGTCGACGGCGAGGATGGCGTCGAGGTTGTCGAGCGCGCGGCGAGTCTCTACCTGGGCCGCCACCAACACGTGCTCGTTCGCCCAACTGCGATAGTCCGCGCCACTGTTCGGACCATACCGGGTCACACGGCCGGGGCCGATACCGCGATCGCCCCGCGGCGGATACAACGCCGCCCGAACCAGGGCCTCAGCCTCCTCCCTGCTGTTGATGCGTGGGGCGATGACTCCTTGGGCACCGGCGTCGAGGGCCTGAGCTATGAGGGCCCAGTCGTTGTTGGCCACACGCACGAGTGCGGGTGTACGGGTGACACCGGTCGCCACCACCATGCTGTGAATCGTCTCCGGACCCAGGGCCGAGTGCTCGCCCTCCAGGCACAGGAAGTCGAGGCCGAAGTTGGCTCCTATGAATTCGCAGACCACCGGGTGAGGTGTCTGGATGAAGGTGCCGATGAGGGCGTCGCCCTCCTTCAGCCTCTCTTTGCAGCTCGGACCCTCGAATGCGCTCGCTGTCACGTGGTGCTCCACTCCCTTCCGTATGGCGGGGGGCCGGCCCGGCTCACTCGCCGAGATAGGCGGCCTGGACGGACTCGTTTTGCAGGAGGTTGTCCGCCGAATCGCGGAGTACGATCTCACCCAACTCCAGAACGTAGCCGCGCTGGGCGATGGAAAGGGCCATGACCGCGTTCTGCTCGACGATCAGAACGGTCGTACCTTCACGGTTGATGGTCTGGATGGCGGCGAACATCTCCTCCACCACTTTGGGAGCAAGTCCCAGCGACGGTTCGTCGAGCAACAGCAGCTTCGGCCGCGCCATGAGCGCTCGACCCACGGCGAGCATCTGCTGCTCGCCCCCCGACAAAGACCAGCCCAACTGCTTCTCCCGGGTCTCGAGCACGGGGAACAACGTGTAGACCCGCGCCAGCTCTTCGTCCATCCCCATGCCGCGTTTCTTCCACGAGGAGGTGGCGATGTTGAGATTCTCGCGCACGGTCAGACCGGGGAAGATGCGCCGGCCCTGGGGCACGTGCGCGATCCCCCGCTTGACGATACGCTCCGCCTTCATACCGGTGATCGATTCGCCCTCGAAAAGGATGCTGCCCGGCGTGGCCGGGACGAGCCCGGAGATCGCCCGGAGCGTCGTGGTCTTCCCCGCCCCGTTCGCTCCGATGAGGGTGGCTATCTCCCCGGCACGCACCTCGAAATCGATCCCGTGGAGGGCGTGGATCTGCCCGTAGAAGACGTCCATGTTCTGCAACCTAAGCACGGTCGCCCACCTTGCCTCCCAGATAGCACTCGATCACTCTCGGGTTGGCGCGGCACTCGGCCGGTGTCCCTTCCGCGATCTTCTTGCCGAAATCGAGCACCGTGATCCGGTCGGAGACGCCCATGACGAAGCGCATGTTGTGTTCCACGAGGATGACCGTGACACCGGAGTCTCGGATCTTGACGATCTCGGAGGCGAGCTCGTTAGCCTCGGTCTGACTCAGCCCCGCCGCCGGTTCGTCGAGGAGGAGGAGTTTCGGCTCGGTGGCGAGCGCGCGTGCGATCTCCACCATGCGGCGCTGACCGTACGAGAGGCTGCCGGGCAGCATGTCCTTCTTGTCAGCAATCCCCATGAACTCCAGAAACCGCAGGGCCGTGCTCCGCATCTCCGCTTCTTCTCTGCGGAACCGGGGCAGACCCAGGATGTCCTCCACCAACGTGGCCTCGGTGCGACAGTGACGACCCACCATGACGTTCTGCAGCACGGTGAGACTGTTGAACATACGTATGTTCTGGAAGGTCCGTCCGATGCCCTTACGCGTGAGCTTGAAGGGAGCCGATCCGCCCACCGACTCGCCCATGAACTTGACCGCTCCGGAGGTGGGCTTGTATACGCCCGAGATGCAGTTCAGCAGGGTCGACTTGCCGGAGCCGTTGGGCCCGATGATGGCCCGCACTTCCAGTTCTTGCACTTCCATGTCCACGGCGTTCACCGCGGTCAGCCCGCCGAAGGACTTCGTGAGTTCCACCGTCTCCAGGATCATGTGGCGTCGCCCGCCCGCTCGACCGCGGGATCGCCGCCGTCGGTATCCAGCTTGATCGGCCCGCCGGCCACGCTCCTCGCGAAGAGATCTTGAGCGTCGAACGACCGACCGCCGGTGCCGGGGCCGGGCGGAGGCGTTCTGAACAGCCGGGGTCTGATCGAGTCGGCCCAAAGCCGGCGAACGTAGCCCACGACGCCACCGGGGAGAAAGATCGTGATCAGCACGATAAGCAGACCGTAGATGAACATGTAGTAGCTTTGGGCGAACCGGAGCAACTCCGGCAGGTAGGTGAGGATGAAGGCGCCCGCCACCGCGCCGGCGATGCTGCCCTCGCCGCCGATCAGGAGCATGGCCAAAATGAGGACGGTCTGGCCGAGCCCGAACGTGTCCGGGCTGATGTAATTGAAGGAGGAGGCGAACATGTTCCCTCCCACCCCCGCGAACACGGCGCTCAACGCGAACGCCACCACCTTGATGTACGTCGTATTGAGGCCCATGACGTCGGCGGCGAGTTCGCCGTCGCGGATGGCGAGGAAGGCGCGGCCGTATTTGGTGGTGCGCACCCGCCAGGCGACGAGGATCATGACGAGAGCCATCACCAAGAACAGGTAGTAGATCGACGTCTTCGTGTCGAAGTGCCACGCCCCGATCGAGGGGGAGGGGATCTTGGTGACGCCGCTGGCGCCTCCGGTGAAACCGCCCCAGTTCACCGCGACCAGCCGCACGATCTCGCTGAAGGCCATGGTGACCATGATCAGATACTGGCCGCGGACCCTGAGCGTGGGGATACCCACCACGGCCCCGACGAAGCCCGTGACGCAGATGGAAGCGATGAGCGCCGCCCACCACGGCCACCCGCCGGTTGTGCAGAGAAGAGCGGTGGTGTACGCGCCGATCGCGAAGAAACCCTGCTGGGCCATGGAAAGCTGGCCCACGTCGCCGGTGACGAAGTTGTACCCCACCACGATGACCACGTAGATGAGGGCCTGGTTGAGCAGCTGCCTCCAGTAGTCCGTGGTCATGAGAAGAGGGAGCACGATCAACGCGGCCGCGACCAGGATGAGTCCGGGAATGAGGGTGGACCTACGTCGCCCCATCGCTATACCTTTTCCCCGATCTTCTCGCCGAAGAGACCCTGCGGCAGAAGTATGAGTATGACGATGAGCACCCCGAAGGTGAGCACGTCCTTGTACGCCGACGACACGTATCCGGCCAGCAGCGACTCGGTCACGCCCACGAACAACCCGCCGATGATGGCGCCCTGGAGACTTCCGAACCCCCCGATGATGCAGGCGGCGAAGGCCTTCAGCATGGCCGCGAAGCCCACCGACGTGGAGATGAAGAAGAGGGGCGCGAGCAGGAAGCCGGCGAGCCCTCCGAACGTTGCCGACAGGATCCAGGTGAAGACGATCACCGAACTCACGTTGATGCCCATGAGTCGTGCCGCCTCCGCGTCCTGAGCGACGGCCTGCATCTTCCATCCCACGCTCGTGCGGCCATACAGCACGTACAGGAGGAGCACGGCCACGATGGTGAAGCCGAAGATGTAGAGATTGTGCGGGAGGATGGATATATCGAGCACTCGGATGGGGCTGGTGCTCCCCAGCACGGGCAGGCTCTTCGGATAGGGCCCCCAGATGAGGAGCATCAAGGCCTGCAAGGCGATGCTGACCCCGATAGTGGCGATGACCACCGTCCGAACCGGTTTGTTCCGCAGCGGCGTATACACGCCGTACGCGAAGGCCACCCCCACACCTACCATGGCTATCAACACCAGGATCAAGCCCAAGACCAGGGGGACACCGGCACTCACCACGAGAGTGGAGGCGAAGTACGCACCGAGCGTGAGCATTTCACCATAGGCGAAATTCAGGATACCCACGGACTTGTAGGTGATGACGAACCCGAGGCTCGCGAGCGAGTAGATACAGCCGATCGCCAGACCGCTTATCAGTAGTTGTCCCATGAAGCTCCATCTCTCGTCCCCGCGGCCGCAGCGAACGCCCCGGGCTCGGGCGGGGAGGCGTGTGTGCACGGTGGGTGCCGAGGATCGCTCCTCGGCACCCACCGGCGGTACCGGTTACCGGCGAGCGCTACCGCGTCGCGGCGAACGTCTTGAGAATGACAGCCTTGTTGTCGTCGTTGACCTGGGCGATGGAGACCTGGGTGCCGCCGTCCCCGTTGGGCGAGAAGGTCCACACGTTGCCCATGCCCTTGCGGTCCTTCACGTTGGCAAGGATCCAGTCTCTGATTTTGGTCTTGTCCGGACCGACAGCCTTGATGGCGTCCACGGTGATCATGACGGCGTCGTAAGCGTCCGCGGCGATGTAGTCGGCGTCGATGCCGAAGGCCTCCTTGTACTTGTCGTTCCACGCCTTGACGGCGGGGTCGGGATCCTCCGGCGGAACGCTCGAGGTGAGCGCGTAGATGCCCTTGGCCTCTCCACCGGTGAGCAGGTCGAGCGTCTGCGGCTGGACGGCGGTGTTGGAGCCGATGTAGGTGACGTCGCCCAGACCGAGCTGCACGCGCTGCTTGATGATCACCGCGTGGGTGTTCGGGTCGGCCACCACGATCATGGCGTCGGCGCCGGCGGACTTGACCTTGTTGATCTGCGCGGTCATGTCCTTGTCGTCCGCACCGAACACCTCGACGGCGGCGAGCGTCTGGTTCCGCTTGGTCATCTCAGCGGAGATGGCGTCGAACCAGGCCTTGCCGAAGTCGTTGTTCACGTACAGAAGAGCCACTTTGGTCTTCTTGAGCTCATCCAGTACGTATTGGATGGCCGCCACGGGCGTCAGATCGTCGGGCGTGCTGAAACGCAACACCCAGGGGTTGCCCTGTGCCGTCACCGCGGGGTTCTCACCCATCGCGTAGCTCGGGATGCCGGCCTTCTCGATGTCCGCCATCTGGGCGAGCACGAACGAACTCACCGCGGAGTCGACGATGAACAGCGGATCCTTGGAGGCCACTCGGTTGTACGCGTTCACGGCGCCGGCCTGCTCGGAGCCGCTGTCCTCGATGCTCAAGACCAGCTTCTGACCGTCGACACCGCCGGCGGCGTTGACCTCGTCGATGGCCATCTGCGTGCCGTTCTGGATCCCCGCTTCGCCGCCGGCATATTTGCCGGTGACGCTCAGGATCGCACCGACCACGATGTCGGCACCCGCCGGAGCCGTCGTGGTCTCCGACCCGGTTGTGGTTGCGGTCGTGTCACTCGAGCCCGTTGTCGCAGAGGTCGTGGTGGTGGAATCGCCACAGCCCAGCGCGAACAAGCCGAATACCAACATCAGCACGCCCAACGATAGTAAGAAACCGAACTTCTTCATACGCCCCTCCCAGTATTCTCCTGCGATTCCTGCAGAACCCATCGCCTCACCACCACCGATCGATCGCGCCTCCTTTTTGCACCTCTCGCACGAGCGAGGGAAAAGACCGCCGTTGAACCTACTGCAGAAACTCCTCGCCGTGGATCGCGACCGCCACTTCGCGCTCTACACGGAGTGCGTGCTGGGCCATGGTCCGCGCCGCGGCGTCCGGATCACGAGACAAGATGGCCTCGGCCAGCGCCCGGTGCTCTCCCGCCATGCGCCTGAGACGGCCGGGAATGGCGATCATGGCCCGACGAGTCTCCAAGAGCGATCCGTAGACGCTCCCGAGGGCCTCTATCAGCACCTGATTGCCCGATGCTTCTGCGACCGCCGCGTGAAAGGCGGTGTCCGCGAGCAGGCTCTCATCCACGTCGGCGCTCTCGGCGGCCCGGCGGACCCAATCCGACTGTCGCCGGATCTCTTCGTGTTGCGCAGCCGTGCCGCGGGACGTGGCCAATTCGACGGCCTTGATGTCGAGTGCGTCCCTCACTTCCAAGAGATCGAAGACCTGGCGCTCGTGCGTTAATAGCCACCCCGTGCCCAGGTTTGCGGCAGCCCAGGCGGGCTTCTCGCGAACCCACGAACCCACCCCCGAGACCACCCTCAAGTAGCCCATAGTCTCGAGGACTCTGATCGCTTCCCGATAGGAGTTCCGACTCACGCCCAAGAGCGAGACCATCTTGCGCTCGGAGGGTAGCTTTTCGCCCTCGCCGAGACGGCCACCCCGGATGAGTTCCACCAGTTGCTCCACGGCCGAATCGGATAACCGCTGAGTCTTGAGCCTCTGGAACTCACCCTGGTTCGAAGGTGTACCTGTCTCGCCTGCGGTCACCCACCCCTCCGGAAGTCAGATGGTTCGCCCCCCTCCGCCCTGCGATCCAAGGCCGGTGGCGGACGGCTGGTAGGACCAGAGGGCCAGAAGACCATACCAGGTGGCCCATGCCGACGTCAACCACTCGATTCTAAGGAGGCTTGCCCCTTCATCTGGAGCGACGAAGCCTTCGCCAAGCTTACGTCTCGCGCGTTGGGCTCACGCAACGCGGCGCCCAGGGCGTGATGTGTGCGCGCCGGAGACGGGCCAGGGCTCCGCTTCTCAGCGCCGCCTCGCTAAGGGAGGTACTGCTCGTCGATCTTGACGATGACGTCACCCTGACGCTCGATCCACCACGGCGAGTTGCGCAGGTGCGTGGTGTCCGGGGGCGGGGACAAGCTCCAGAAACTTCTGAACTCGTCCCAGGTCACCGGCCGCTCCATGACGCCACCCCACGTCGAAGTGGTGATGGCGACCGTGTCGGACACGGCGAACTCGCGCTGCTGTGGGTTGACGTTGCTGATGTAGTAGTCGTTCGGCAGGTCGTCTCCCGCCTCGATGGCGCCGGCTTCGAGTGCGGCGGCCAGGGCCGCGCCCCCGGTGAGCATCTCGGCGTAGTCGATCCTGACGTAGTTCGTGGTGCCACTGAACCGGATCTGGTCGATGAAGCCCATCGCCCGGATGTTGCCGCTGGGCAGCAGGGTCTCGGCACTGGAGAGGTCCCCGGCGCCGGTCGCCCCGGCGGTGGTGGTGGTCGCCAGAGACGTGGTCGCCTCCAGCGGCGCCGTGCTGGAGGGGGTCGCGAGCGTGGTGCCCGTGGCCCCCGGATCGACGACCGCGGTCGTGACCGCGGTGGAAGCCGCGTCATCGGAACCACACCCGGTGAGGCCAAGGGAGAGAGCGACGGCCAGGGCCAGGGTCAGGGCCAGGGCCAGGGCCAGAATCAGTCTCGCGCCCATCTCACGGTCAGGCGATCGTGTGGAGAAGGATCTGAACGTTCTCAACGTCAACTCCTCGCGGTCGAAGTGGCTCGAAACCGGCCCCTGCACACACGGGGCCGGACGAGTCCGGGATCCCAGTGGTCTTTGTTAGTATACCTTCGCGGATCGGTGGCCTTGCAGCGCCTCAGGTCTCCTCCAACCTGCAGGCTCGCGGCATTGTTCCAGGATGTCGCCCCTGACCGCGGGGCTGGGAACTCGCGCCGCCGACAGGGTGGCCGTGCACAGCGGGTGCGGCAAGCAGAAGCAGCGAAAAGGGCCGACGGTCGAGCGCTTGCGCGGAGTCTGGTTTGGGAACAACCACCTTGTAACATCAAGCACATCATTACCCAAAGGTCGCGTTATGGCCGCCTCATCAGCCGTGCGCCTCGCCCCTTTGTTGGGCGATCCGTCCCCCGTTCTCCAGCCGGCTCCGCACGCGGCTGCGTCGTCCCCGCCCGTCATCCGCTTCGCCAACTATCTGTCGACGGCGCTCGCCCCCTTCTACCAGGGCGTGGCTGATTACGCCGCCCAACGGCTGGGGCGACCGACGGCGTTCGTGGCGGGCTCCATTGCGGGGGACTTCGCTGCCGGCAAAGTGGATGTGGGCTTCTTATGAGGACTCCCCTATGTCCGCCTGATGCGGCGGAACCCCGAGGCCCTCGAGCTACTGGCCGCCCCCGTCGTCCGCGGCGAGCGATACGAGGGACGACCTATCTACTTCTCCGACGTGATCGTGGCCGCCGAGAGCCGCTTCCAGAGCTTCGCCGATCTCCGCGGGGCCTCTTGGGCATACAACGACCGCATATCGCATTCGGGATATGGCGTGACTCTGCACCACCTGCTCCGGCTGGGCGAAACCGGTGGGTACTTCGGCGAAGTGATCCGGAGTGGAGCACATGCGCGGTCCATCCGCATGGTGGCCGCCGGTGAGGTGGACGCCTCCGCCATCGACAGCCACCTACTGGCCGTGGAACTCCACGAGCATCCCGAGCTGGCCGGCAGACTGCGCATCATCGCCGCGCTGGGGCCCTCGTCCATCCAGCCGGTCGTGGTCGCGCGTCGGCTCTCGGAGGAGCTGAAGACCGACCTGCGTCGAGCACTTCTGGGAATGAGCGCGGACCCGACGGCCCGCGCTGTGCTGGACTACGCTTTCGTCGAGCGCTTCGTGCCGGTGCAGGACGCCGACTACGACGACATCCGGGGCATGCTGCAGGCCTTTGAAGAGGCGGACTTTACGACCCTCCGGTGATCGGAGCGGGCTCGCGGGGGGAAACCTCAACGGGGGCGCCTCACTGATACGTGCGGCCGTCGTGTCTGATCCACCCCGGGGCGTGACTCCCGCTCGGGTCGTGGTGGGTCCAGTGCATGACGCCACCCTGCGCGTTCCATTCGTATTCGCCCTTGAACGAAACCGTGTCGCCAACCCGCAGCCCACTCACTCGCGGGGCGACGTCGATATTGTGCGCCATCAGAAGAGTCTGCCCCGAATCAAGCGTGACGATGAACCGTTGATGCCTCGCACCATCGGTGTCGTCGGTGAGCAGCCTGGACACGATTCCTTGCCCTTCGAGTGTTCGGTTGAAGGCTTTGTCGGCGAAGGCACGGGCGAAGGCGGAGTCGTCGTGGTTGACGGCCGTGGATTCGGAGTCAACGACGCCGGTTTCGGTGGGGCCAACGAGCGTGGCACACCCGTACAGGGTGGCACCGGCCAGCCACACGAGCGCGATGACGCCTGCAAGCCACCGCCTCTTCACGCCCACATCGGCCCCCCGACACTCTGACGTTCACACTTCACCGCTCCATCCAGTTCACCACCGCTCCAGCCAACTCACCAGCACCTGAGCCGCCTCGCCCCGGGTGGCCACATCCCACGGGCTCCATGACGGCCCAATGCCCACGACGCCCGAGAGGAGACCGTTGTACTCGGCGATGCGCATGTTGTCCTGATGGTTGGGGCTGAAGTCTCCGAAGGTGCCCAAGTACCCGCTGGGAGGGGTGGCAAGCTCTCCCGGGTGAAGGCTAGCGGCCGCTCGCACCATCATGGTCACCATCTGGGCCCGAGTCACAGGCACATAGGGCTCAAACGCGGAGGTAGTGACGCCTCTGACGATGTTCTGCCGGGCGGCGGCCTCGACGTAGTCGTGGGGGTAGAGGTTCTGCGGATCGTCGAGGCCCATGTCGGTGAACCGAGAGACGAGAGCCTCATCGACGCCCACAGCGAAGGCCCCGCACACCAGCTTGGCGAACTGGGCCCGCAGGAGGGTACCGTTCGGACGGAAGACCGAGGTGCCGCCCGGTTGGGCGTAGCCGGAGAGCATGCCCGCCTCACCCATCGTCTGGATGGCGTGATAGTAGGGGTGCCCGCGAGGCACGTCGGTGAAGAGCGGGGTCTCCACGGGCTCGGTGGTGGTGGTCGTGGAGACAGGCAACGTGGACGTGGTGGTGGTTGCCTGAGTGGTCGTGGTCGTTGGCTCGGTGGTGGTCGTGGTGGTGGCCCGGGTGGTCGTGGTGGTGGCCTGCGTCGTGGTCGTAGCCTGCGTAGTCGTGGTGGCAGGGTGGCAACCGGCGGCGGCGCACCCGGAGCCGGAGTGGCCGGGGCTCGCCGCGATCACGAGGACGCCGCCGTGACAGCCGCCGCAGGTGGTCACGGCCGGTGCGTCACCCGGGGCGAGAGCGTGGCACGTGGTGCATGTGGTCCAAAAGACCTGGTGAGCAGCGACATTGTGCGCCGCCGGAGCGACCTTGGTGGCATTGCCACCGTGACACGTGCCGCAGCCTCCGGCCCAACCGTTGGCGTACGCCGCGGCCTCGTCACCGTCGACTGCCGCGGCCACGAAGACAGCTAGCGCCACGATCAGCAGCACGACCATGACGAGCGATATCCTACTCATGCCTGCCCACTCATGCCTGCTACTCCCTCCGATTGTCCGACCAAAACGGGATCGAGATTCAACGCGCTGCCAGGACGGCGCCAGGCCTCCCGAACACGCATACCCGAACGGGCTCCTGGGTAGACAGGGCAGTCCACGCACCGGAACCGGTCCGTGGACGAGCGCGCCGCTCTCCGTCCGCGCACCCACGCGTGAATGACGAGTGCCGGCGCCGGCCGCACGGGGGCGATGCGCAAACCCCCCGAGTGCGGTAGGGTGTGCGCTATGAGGCCCATCGTACACAGGAAGGGATCACGGTCCCGGCCGCTCGCGCGCATGGTGTTCTTCGTCGCCGTTGCCGCTCTTCTCGCGGCACTCTCTCTGGACGTCGGGTCGGCCGCGGCGGCGCCCGCCGTCGAGGTGCGTCGCGGTCCCACCGCTCGACCCAAGATCGCCCTCACCTTCGACGACAACTTCAACGTGGCACGTTCGCTGGCCGTCATCGACGTGCTGCGGCGCTACGACGTCGACGCCACGATGTTCGTCACCGGCCAGGGCGTCAGCGCCTACCCGCGCATCAACCGGGCCATCGCCGAGGGAGGGTTCGAGGTGGGCGACCACTCCCTATCGCACGCACTGCTCACCCGGCTCTCCTGGTCTTCGCTCCTCCGAGAGATCGGCGGAGGCACCTCGGCATACCGGAGCGCGACCGGCCGCAGAACGTCGCCACTGTTCCGGCCTCCCTATGGGGCCACCAACTCCACTGTAGCCTCCGCCGCGGGCGCGAACGGCTTCCTCTATCTGGTGAACTGGGATATCGACACAAACGATTGGAGGGGTCTCTCCTCCGGCACCATCCGAGATCACGTGCTTCAAAAAGCCCACAACGGGGCGATCGTGCTCATGCACCTCTCCGCACCCAACACAGCCGGCGCCCTCCCCGGCATCATCACCGGTCTGCGTGCCCGGGGGTACGAGCTCGTCACGGTATCGAACCTCCTCAAAGGAGACCGTCGTTTCCTCGACCTGGCCGAGTCCACGGCGCTGGGGAAGGCCGTCCTGCGCATGGTCGCCGCGAACTTCATGAGCGGCTACGACGACAACTACTTCGGACCGACCGACTCGATGACCCGCGCGCAGTTCGCCAAGGTGTCGGTGTTGGTCGCCGGCCTGCACAGCCCGGCCGTCGAGAACGCGGATTCCCCCACGTTCCTCGATGTTCGACCGCAACGCGACGCGGCCGGCGCCCTGGTGGCGTATCCGTTCGACTACGTGGAGGAGGCCGCGGCTGCCGGCTTCCTCGCCGGACGGGCGGGCGAATCGGGTCAGGTGTTCGACCCGGTCAAACCCATCACGAGGGGTCAGCTCGCTCAGGTGTTGGCGCGCATGGCCCGAGAGCTCAAAGGCTACCCGGAGGATTGGGGCGCCGATGGGCCCGTCTTCCCCGACGTGCCCCAGTACGCGGCCGCCGCCGTCGCCTTCACGGCCAAGGCGGGTCTCATGACCGGGTACTCGAGTTCACGTTTCGACACGTGGTCATCGGCTCAGCGGGCGCACGTGGCGGTGGTGATGACGCGCTTCCTCGACCTGCCACAGTACGAGGCTCCGCCGCCGCCGACCACGACGACCACGCTGCCGCCCACGACCTCGACCACGCTGCCGCCGACGTCGACCACTATGCCGGGATCCACGACTTCGTCGACCGAGCCGTCGACCACCACTACCATCTCGGGCTCAACGACCACCACGGCCACGGCCACGTCGACCACCACGACCACCACCACTCTCGGTTCGTAGGTCGGGCGACCGCCCCAGTTCCCTGGTCTTTTGGCCGGGCGAAAGACCCATCTCCCGGCGGGCCCCATGTCCCTGCCACCGGCTGAAGCCGGACACCCCTCGGCCTCGGTATTGTCACGCCCGGCGCACCCACTCGGTCGCGTGCGGTGTGAGCGGGCAGATGAGGGAGGGATCGGAGATGTTCGACATGCAGAGCAATCACATTCCACTGGAGGCCACATCACGGCGCACGGGCACAGAACGTGTCTGCGCGACGGATAGGCAGGAGCACACGCCCGACCGCCGCGGACTGGCACTGCGTCCCGACCGGGGAGGGTTCCGCGCCGTGATCGGTCGCATCCTAGGCAGGCGCAAGCCCGGCTGGGATTGGCTATTCTAGAAACCTAACAGGACCTGGGGCATCTGGAGCGGCCAACGAGCACGGACACTTCGGCTACTATTGGAGCATGAGTTCCCCACGGAATACGGCTCCCACCAACAAGAACGTCGTCCTGGCCGTCACCACTCTCGGTTCCTTCAGCACTCCGCTCATCATGTCCTCCCTGAACGTCGCCCTGCCTACCATCGGTGAGGAGTTCGATCTGAGTGCGGTGGCTCTCGGCTCTCTGGCCACCGTCTATCTGGTGGTAACGGCGGCACTGCTCGTCCCGATAGGAAAGATGGCGGACACCCACGGCCGCAAACGGGTGTTCCTCTACGGCATGGCGATCTTGAGCGGGGCCTGCCTGTTCTCGGCCGCAGCCCCTTCGTTTCCCTGGTTGGTGGCCTCTCTTCTTTTGCAGGGAGCGGGGGCGGCCATGATCTTCAGTACCGGGCCCGCGATCCTGACCGCAGTCTTCCCTCCGGGAGAGCGAGGCCGTGCCCTGGGTATCAATGTGGCGGCGATCTACCTCGGGCTGTCGCTCGGTCCGGCGATCGGCGGTATCCTCACGGGCACTCTGGGCTGGCGGAGCATCTTCATCCTTCCCGCCGTGCTTGGAGCAGTCGTGATCACCTTCGTGGTGATCAAGGTGCACGACGAATGGGTCGTGCCCCGGGTGGCGCGCTTCGATCTTGCAGGGACGCTCATATACGCCGTGGCCTTGGTGGCGCTGACGGCCGGGTTCTCGACGCTCCCCAAGCTGAGCGGGGCCGCACTGGCGATCGGGGGGCTCGCCGCGGGTGCCGTGTTCGTGTGGTGGGAACTCCGTGCCGCCGACCCCATCCTCAACATCGACCTCTTCCGAAAGAACCGAGTGTTCGCCTTCTCGAACGTGGCCGCCCTCATCAACTACAGCGCCACGTTCGCCGTCGGGTTCCTGCTCAGTCTCTACCTGCAGTACATCAAAGGGTTCACCGTGGAGACCGCCGGATTCATCCTGATGGCTCAGCCGGTGATGCAGACCCTCTTCTCGCCTCTCGCGGGCCGGCTCTCCGACAAGGTGGAGTCCCGAGTCGTGGCGTCGACCGGTATGGCGCTGACCACGGTCGGACTCCTACTCCTCACCTTCTTGGGAGCAGATGCTCCGGTGCTCTTCATCGCCTTGGTCTTGGCTCTGCTCGGGTTCGGGTTCGCGCTGTTCTCGGCGCCCAATACGAACACCGTCATGAGCAGCGTCGACGGCCGATACCTGGGCGTGGCCTCGGCCACACTCGGTACCATGCGCCTTCTCGGTCAGATGCTCAGCATGGCCATCGCTTTGCTCGTCTTCTCAGTGACACTCGGATCCGCCCAGGTAACCGACGCAGTTCACGACGAGTTCGTGACCGCCGTGCGCATCGCGTTCGGCATCTCCACGGCCCTCTGCGCGCTCGGGGTGGCGGCGTCGCTCGCGCGCGGCAGACTGCGTGCCCCAACCGACGGGCCGCCGGTCGGAGCCCAGGCCGCCGATTAAGGCGACGGAACTCCCGAGAGGGGGCGTAGAACGAGGCGCGGACTACCCTACCCGCAGCCTAAAGTCCATCGCCATCATCGTCGATATTCCCTAACATGACCTCCCGCTCCACACAGGTTGTGCGCGAGTTCACTATTGATATTTGAAGAACTCGCATATATGGTGGCCGATGGACGGCAGTCCGATCGGGCGCCACGCTAAGCAGCGCACGCGTCGCGGTTTGTCACCCCCCCAGAATCGGGTGTGGGTCCGGTTCAAGGTGGTCAAGAAAACGAGAGACGTGCCAGGGATGATAGTGGCTGGGGTTCGCCACGTCGCCCCATCCGGAAAGAGGGGATGCCTTTGGGATGAACTCAGATCGACCCGACAACGATCCCGCGCACACGGACACCACCATAGTCTTTGTCTGGTGCCGGGGGATCACGGACCTTCGCTCTGCGAGGGGCCGACTACGTGAGACTCTTTGAGAGGACTGGGATGAGCAGACGCAAGCGCACCATCTTCATCGCGTCGCTGGCAGTTGGGGTTTTTCTTCTCGCCGCGGCAGTAGCCTACGCCGCGGGGATGTTCCCCGACGTTGCCTCGACCGACACACACTTCGACGCCATTGAGTGGGCGGCGGAGAACGAGATCGTCAACGGCTACGCGGACGGGAACTTCGGCCCGTACGACACCATCAAGCGCGGCCAGGCCGCCACGATGTTCAAGAACTACGATGAGTACCTCCACAGCACGCTGGAAGAATCCTCCGCGTGCGCGGACTGTCACAACGCGGGAACGGTACTCACCGGCAAAGTAGCCCAGTTCAATATGTCCGTTCACGGAGCGGGCGTTGAAGGCGAAAGCGCGTTCGAATTGGCTTGGGCTGAGGGCACCAGGGCCAGCTGCGCCGGTTGCCACTCCGGCAACGGCTTCAGCGACATGATCGCCGCAGGCCAGAACCCCTCTCAGGTCACGGTCGCCCAGACCGATCCGACTCGGGTCGACTGCCGCGCGTGTCACGAGATCCACGAGACCTTCACCGGCGCCGACTGGGCGCTGAGAACTGTGGCTCCGGTTGACTACTACGCCGGCGTTCTCGTGGGCAAGACCTTCAACGGCGGCGCCGGCAACCTGTGTGCCAACTGCCACCAACCGCGTGTGGCCTTTGCCGGCGACGTGACTCTCTCCGGGGGCGGCGCCGGTCGTTACGGTCCTCACCACGGCCCGCAGAGCGCCATGCTTCAGGGCATCGTCGGCGCAGGTGCTCCGGCCAGCGCCGGTGCCCACTACATGGTTACCGACACCTGTGTCGGGTGCCACATGGGCGCCAACGACACCCACCTGTTCGAGGTGAACCTGGCCAACAACTGTAAGCCTTGCCACGGCGATGACATCGACGACAAGGTCGATGAGCTTCAGGCTGAGGTCCAAGCGTTGGCTGATGAACTGAAGGCCAAGCTGGTGGCCGCGGGAATGCTCAACGAAGAAACCGAAGCGTCTCTGGCGGGCACTTGGACAGGAGACAAAGCTGCCGCTCTCTGGGACTATCGCACCATCATAGTCGAAGACAAGAGCCTGGGCGTGCACAACCCGAACTACACCAAAGCGCTGCTCAACGCTGGGATCGCTGCGTTCGACTGATCTAGTCAGCAGAGCGCACGATCGCGAACAATCGCGAGCACCAGACGGGGCTGCCATTCGGCAGCCCCGTCGTGCTTTCCGCCCCCGCCGCCCTGGGAGGCGTTGAAGACCGTAGTCTTGGCCCCCAGAACGCACGGGCCGGGCGCGATACGGCATCCTGAGGCCGAACCCTCCGGCCGGTCGAGCGATATGATGTCTCCTGGAAAAGGGGACGGGGCGTGACGATGGACCTCAACGGAAAGCTTGCACTGGTCACCGGCGGCTCGCGGGGCATCGGCCTCGCGGTCTCAAAAGAGCTGGCGGCCCGTGGCTCGTCCGTGTGGATCGCTGCCCGAGACACGGAACGGCTCGCCCTCGCCCAGGAACAGATCGAAGGCGCGCGCCGCAGCGGCCAACAGAGCGTCGGGACTCTGACTCTGGACGTGGCCGACGCGGCGCAGGTGGCCTCGGTGCTCGGAGCCTTCCTCGAAGAGACGGGTGCGCTCGATATCCTCGTCAACTCCGCCGGCGTGACCCACCCGGGACGCTTCGAGGAACTCGACATCGAGATCTTCCGGTGGATGATGGAGGTGAACTACCTGGGCACGGTGCACGTGACCAAAGCCGTTGTGCCCGGTATGATCGCCCGGGGCTCGGGCCACATCGTCAACATGTCGTCCATCGCAGGCTTCCTCGGAGTGTACGGATACAGCGCCTACGGGGGTTCGAAGTTCGCCGTCACCGGACTCTCCGACGTACTGCGGGCCGAGATGAAGCCGCTCGGGGTCCACGTATCAGTGGTCTTCCCACCGGATACCGACACCGAGCAGTTGCTCTACGAAGCACAGTTCAAGCCCCCGGTCACCAAGGCGCTCGCGGCAACGGCCAAGGCGCTCTCCGCGGAGAAGGTAGCGCGTTCCATCGTGGACGGCATGACGCGTCGCCGCTACCTCATAACGCCGGGCCTCGAAGGATCGCTCTTCTTCCGCGCTCAGAATCTCATGGGCGGTTTCGTCTACCCATTGATGGATCTCATGGTTTCCCGCGCCTGGAAGTCCACACACTAGGAGTCGGATGGATATCTTCAAGAAATGCACCGAGTTCACCGCAGTCAAGGTGGCCATCGAAGGAGGGTACTACCCCTACTTCATCCCGCTCGCCGAGAGCGAGGGCACCGAGGTGGAGGTGCGCGGGCAGCGGCTCATCATGTGCGGCTCGAACAACTACCTCGGCCTCACCAACCACCCGCAGGTGCGCGCCGCCGGCCTGGCGGCGATCGAACGCTTCGGTACGAGCTGTACCGGCTCTCGCTTCTTGAACGGCAACCTGGAACTGCACGAGCAACTCGAAGCCGAGCTTGCCGATTGGGTGGGCAAACCGGCGGCGCTGGTGTTCTCCACCGGCATGCAGGCCAACTTGGGAACCGTCAGCGCACTCGTGGGGCGCGGCGACATCGCAGTCCTGGACAAAGACGACCACGCCAGCATCGTCGACGGCGCCCGGCTCGGCTACGGGACCATGGAGCGCTACCGCCACAACGACATGGAACACCTGGAGAGCGTGCTCAAGGGAGTGCCCGACGACCGGGGAGCGCTAGTGGTGGTGGACGGAGTCTTCAGCATGGAAGGCGACCTGGCGCCTCTGCCGGAGTTGACCACGCTGTGCCGTAGATACGGCGCGCGTCTCATGGTCGACGACGCCCACGGTATGGGCGTCACGGGCGGCGGCCGGGGCACCGCGGCCCACTTCGACCTCACCGACCGGGTGGACATCATCATGTCCACCTTCAGCAAGGCCTTCGCCTCGCTGGGAGGGTTCGTCGCCGGAGATCCCGACGTCATCAGCTACGTGAAGCACCATGCGCGCAGTCTCATATTCAGCGCCAGCCCCACGCCGGCCAGCACCGCCTGCGCGCTCGCCTCACTCGATGTCATGCGCCGCGAGCCGGAGAGGGTCGAGCGCGTGAACGCGAACGCCGCCCGCATGCGCGCCGCGTACCAGGCCATGGGCTTCGACACGGGGAACTCCGTCACCCCGATCGTTCCCATCGTGATCGGCGACGATCAGCGCACCTTCCTCACCTGGAAGCTGCTCCTCGAGGGCGGCGTGTTCACCAACCCGGTTATCTCGCCGGCCGTCCTGCCCGGGCGCCAGATGCTTCGCACCAGCTACATGGCCACGCACACCGACGAACAGCTCGACCGGGTGCTCGAAGTGTTCGCCGCCGTAGGCCGGCAGGTGGGCTTGATCTGACAAGCTTGCGGCACACGTGGTGCAACCACGTACTCCCCGGCGGGGGCGGACCGCCTAGGGGGCTGCTGAAAAGCGAAGCCTTGGCCCCCAGAACGCACTGGGCGGCGCGATACGGCGTCCTCGGTCGCGCCCGTAGCGGCTGCTACGAGCGCTTCCTGCGTCCTTGTCTCGCACTCGCCCATCGCGCTCTGAAGGCGCGGCGTCACTTTTCAGCAGCCCGCTAGTCGCTCAGGAAGAGCGTGACCAGGGCGTCGGTCGACTGGACCATCCCGATGTTCGGCCACTGGGCCACCACGGCGCCCGAAACATCCGGCGGCAAGGGGGGGCCGTCCGCCGCATCCAGGTGCTTGAACTCCACCCGCACTCCCGCCTGCTTCGCCCACTTCTCCGCTTCAGCCCGGTCGGTGCCCATGAGGTCGGGCATGGTGAAGGTGGCCACCGCGCCCATCCACGTCCACAGTTCGACCGCGCTCCCCGGTTCGAGACGCTCTCCAGCCAGGGGTACCTGCCGGGTGACCATGCCCAGGGACTCGACCATGACGGGTTCGGGGTGCCACCCACCGACGTCCAGACCGGCCTGCAGCAGGAGTTGTGCGGCGACGAGCCGGTCTTCGCCGATCACGTCCGGGACGACCCCGGAGGTGCCTCGCACCGCCCGGCTGTTGACGAGCAGTGACGTTCCCACTACGCAGGCCAGCACGAGCGCGACACCCGCCGGGAGCAGCCCGGTCCGCCGCAGGCGCCCCACGTATGACTGCTCCCGGCCGGCTCGCGCGATCGGTCGCCTGAGTTTGGACCGACGCAACAACAGTGAGTTGCCCACCACGCTGAGCGAGGACAAGGCCATGGCCGCGCCGGCGAGCTCGGGCCGCAACAGCCCAAGAGCCGCGACCGGTATCCCGAGGGTGTTGTAACCCAGCGCCCACACGAAGTTCGTCCTGATCGTGCGCATGGTCGCCCGCGACAACTCGACGGCGGCCACCACGTCGCGAGGGTCGTCCTTCATCAGCACGACGCCGCCGGTCTCCCGGGCGACGTCGGTACCGCTCCCCATGGCGATGCCCACGTCCGCCTGGGCGAGGGCGGGGGTGTCGTTGATACCGTCGCCGACCATGGCGACCACTCGACCGGCCTGCTGCAGCGCCGCTACCTGGGCGGCCTTGTCCTGCGGGAGGACCTCGGCCAACACACGGTCGGGTGCGATGCCCACCTGGTCGGCGATCGCTGCGGCCGCACGCCGGTTGTCCCCGGTGATGAGGTAGACGTCGATCCCCGCCTGCTTCAGGAGAGTCACGGCCTCTCGAGAGTGCTCCTTGACCGTATCGGCCACACCGATCACGCCGACTATCGCGCCGTCAACCGCCACCAGCATCGCGGTCTTTCCCTGTTCTTCGAGTGCTTCAGCCAGGGATGCGCTCGCCTCAAGGCCGATCCCCTCCGTGGTCATGAGCGCACGATTACCAAGCGCGACGTGCTGATCGCCCACGACCCCGGTGACGCCGCGCCCCGGGACTGCGACAAACCGCTCCACCGCGGGCCACTCGAGCGCGCGTTGCTCGGCGTAGGACAGCACCGCTTCGGCCAGCGGATGCTCGGAGCCGCTCTCCAGCGCCGCCGCCAGGCGCATGAAGTCGTCCTGACCGAGTGCCAGCACATCGGTCACCACGGGCCGACCGTGCGTCAGGGTGCCGGTCTTGTCGAAGACGATGGTGTCGACCTTGTGGGTGGTCTCCAGCGCCTCCCCGTGCCGATAAAGGATCCCGTTCTCGGCGCCCTTCCCCGTCCCCACCATGATCGCCGTGGGGGTGGCCAGGCCGAGGGCGCACGGGCAGGCGATGACCAACACGGCCACGGCGGCGAGGAGGGCAAGGACGTACGCCGGCAGCGAGAGCGTCACGACCTGATCACCCACGAGCGCCGCACGCATGTAGAAGTGCGGATCCACCAGCATGGGCACCACAACCAGCCAGACCAGGAAGGTCACGAATGCGATGCCCAGCACGGCCGGCACGAAGTACGAGGAGATGCGGTCGGCGAACCGCTGCACCGGCGCCTTGGAACCCTGGGCCTCTTCGACCAGCCGCACTATCTGAGCGAGCGCGCTGTCCTTGCCCACCCGGGTCGCCCGGATCCTCAGGCTCCCGAGGCCGTTCAGGGAGCCTCCGACCATGGCGTGGCCCGCACTCTTCTCGACCGGCATCGATTCGCCGGTCAGCAGCGATTCGTCCACACTCGAACGGCCGTCGATGACCACGCCGTCGACGGGGACCTTCTCCCCCGGGTGCAGAACGACCACGTCGCCAACGACGAGCTCGTCCACTGCGATCTCGACCAGGGTGCCATCCCGTTCGACCGTTGCGTGCGTGGGAGCCAGGCGGGCCAGTCGGCGCAGCGCGTCGGACGTGCGACCCTTGGCCCGGGCCTCCAGCAGTTTCCCGAGGAGCACGAACGTCAAGAGCAGGGCGGACGTCTCGTAGAAGACCGGTTGGCCCGTAAGCGAAGGGACGAAGGTGGCGGCGACCGAGTAGGCGTAGGCGGCGGTTGTGCCTACGGCTACCAACGTGTCCATGTTCGCCGTGCGATGGCGGAGGGCACGCCACGCACCGCGATAGAACCGGGCCCCGAGCACCACCTGCACCGGCGTGGCCAGCGCGAAGCCCAGGTACTTACCGACCGGCATGGCCAAGTCGCCGTACAGGCCGAACCAGCCCCCTACTACGGTGGGCACGCCCGTCATCAACGGTGGGACCATCTGGATGAGCAGCAGGGGCGTCGTCAACGTGAGCGCGAAGGCGAACTTGATCCACTGGCGGCGGGCGTACGCGGCCTGCGCCGCCCGTTGCCGGGCCTCCGCCTCGGCGGGCGTGGCGTCTTCCATGAGACTAGCCCGGTATCCCGCGCTCCGCGCTGCGCCCTCGATACGCTCGGCACCGACGGTCTGCGGGTTATACACCACCGTGAGCCGTTCGGAGGCCAGATTGACGTGGGCCGTGCGTACGCCGGGCAGGTCTTTCACAGCGTCTTCTAGGATCATCGAGCAGATAGCGCACGTCATACCGATCACGAAGAAGGTGGATTTCTGCGTGTCCGGGAGCTCCACTCCGGCGGCTTCGTCTGCGGGGTCCGCCCCGGGGACCTCGCGAACGATGGCATCAGCTCCGGCCGCAGCGGGAGGCTCCGCCGCGCCGAGTCGCCGGTTCCGACGGACGGCCGACGAGCCATCGTAGCGTCGCCCGCCAAGCCACCCGATACCTACGAGGAACACGCCGAGCGCCGCGAGGAGGTAGAGGTTCGGACCGCCGCCGCCGCCGCCGCCCACCACGCCAGCCTCGATGGTACCCGACATCATCCCCATCCCGCAGGTCAAGCCGTAGCTGCCCGGTGCAGCCGCGGGCAGGTCCACCTTCGTGACGGCGTTGGGCGCCAGGTCGGCCAGGACACCCAGCTGGGGTACGGCCAGCTGGTCGGAGCACGGATCAGCCTCCCGGCGATCCACGACCAGCCGGACCGGGCGATCGGCCGGGACGCGCACATTGGCCGGCATGAACTCCACATCCTCGATCACCAACGATACTTCCGCCACTCCGTCCGGCGCCGTGGCGAATATGATGGGTGATTCGACGGAAGGTCCACCGAGGACGGCCGTCTGCACCGACCGCAGGGTGACCGGCGAACCCAGGATGAGGGCTCCGCGGTTCACCATGACCACGCCGAGTACCAGCACGACCACGGCGGCGAACACCAACAAACGGCGCCTGAACTGGTGGCCGAGATAGCCGGAGAACGTTCCAAAGCCCAGCATGAGCGGCGCCGTCCCCAGAGCGAACCCGAGCATGGAGAGAGCGCCCGCGGCGGCGCTCCCACTGGCCACGGCCGCCAGTTGCGCCGCCTGCAGGGGTCCGCAGGGCATCAGCCCGGTCAGCAGCCCGAAGAAGATCGGGGTACCGAGTGGGATCCGCCCCTTCTCCGCCGTCCCGGAGCCGGACCCGAGGGCGCGGCGTGAGGCGAGAGCGTCGCGGGCGAACTTGGGCAACCCGACGCTGAGCCGACCAAGCTGGGGAACGAGGCCGCTCATCTGCAGCCCGAGCAGGATCATGAAGCCCCCGGCAAGCACGGTCACCCAGCCCCGTACCCCGTGTAGGTCGAACGCCGCCCCCAGAGCGCCGAGTAAGAAACCGACGGCCAGGTAGCTCACCACCTTGGCGACCTGGTAGGCCAGGTGCGGCGCCAGCCGCCGATGGATCGCCCCGGTCTGCTCACCTTTGATGGCGTAGGTGAGCACCAAAGAGCCACACATTGCAACGCAGTGTGCGCTGCTGAGCAGACCGAGCCCCAGCATTGCGAGGAACTGGGTCATCGACCGCCCTCTACAGGACCCTTAGGAGGCTGCTGAGTGCCGGCTGTGCTCTTCCTGCCTGGATGCCCGTCCGCGTTCCGGCGTGATCTCGACAAGAGCGTTTGCTACTCCACGATGATGACGCCATGACGCATGTCCATGCCGCAGCGCCACTCGTATGTACCCGCCTCCAGGGCCCCGAGCTCGAAGGTCTGCGGACCCTGGGTCATATCCGCGAGGATGTCGAACGAGGGGAACACGAGCTCTTCCACACACCCCTTGCCTTGCCCGAACGTGATCTCAAGCGGGACTCCGGCCTTCGCCGTGATCCGATTGGGGACGTAGTAGCCGGTAGATAGGTCGATGGCTATGGTCTGTACGTCGCCCTGGAGGGCGGCATCCGCGGGAACCGTCTCCTCCGGCGTGTCGTCCATTTCCTCGCCCATGGTCCCCGAAGAACTGTCGCCCATGGTCCCCGAGGTACTGTCACCCATGGTGTCCGAGGTACTTCCGCCCATGGTGGCCTCCGTGGTGGTCGAAGTGGTCGGCGATCCGCCGCACCCCACGAGGAAGAAGACCAACAAGAATGCTACGGCGAGCAGGGGGTGGATTCCGCGGGCTTTCATCAAGACCTCCGGTTTCAACGGTTGTGTGCGACACATCATACGCACCTTCCGGCCCGCAGGCCGCCGCAGCGTGATCGCGTGCCGTCAGGGCGCGATGTGTACGGCTAGCACTTCGCCGGAGAGTCCCCGTCCGCGTTGGGGAACACGAGTGCTTTCGTCAGCACGTACGCCGCCTGGAGGGCCGACGTGGGGCACAGCGGGAAGCACTCCTTGCAGTTCCAGCACTCCCTCGCCGCTATCTCGGGCACGAAGCTGATCTCCCGTCGAGCTCCTCGATCGAGGAATCCAACGGCGTGCGCACCCTTGACCTCCGCGCAATACCGCACACACAGCCCACAATGGATGCAGAAGGAAGACTCCTTCTCGAAGCGGTCTTTGTCCGCCCCGTATTCCTGGGCCAGCACCAGCAACTCGGGGGAATCCGGCGCGTGCGCCAAGAGAAGCTCCAGGATTGTCTTCCTCACCAGGTCGATCTTCTCCGACCGAGTGGTGACCACCAGATCCTTCTCCACCGTGTAGACGCAGGAGGCTACCAGCTTCGACCAGCCGCGCTCTTCCACTTCCACCATGCAGAGGCGGCACCCGCCGTGCGGCTCCAGACCCTCGTGGTGACACAGGGTGGGGATCTCGATCCCGACCTCCCGCGCGGCCTCGAGGATGGTGATCCCCTCTCGAACCTCGAACTGCTTCCCGTCGATCTGCAGTAGCTTCTCGCTCATTTCTGCTTGCTCTTTCTGACGATGGTCCTGTCCTCTTCGGGAATAGCAGGAGGGACAGGCTCGCCGGAGATCTTCCTGACCGCAGCATAGCGAGGCGGGCAGACTTCAAAACACGTTCCGCACTTCGTGCACTTCTCTTGATCGATCACGTGGATGCGGTCCCGGGCCCCGTCGATCGCATCCGCCGGGCAGTTCCTGAAGCAGATCATGCAGGCGCGGCACGCCTCGGGGTCGACGTGGAACGCGGTGAGTTCTTTGCAGGATCGGGCCGGGCACCTCTTCTCCTGGATGTGCGCCTCGTACTCGTCCCTGAAGTAGCGCAAGGTGCTCAGGAACGGGTTGGGGGCGCTCTTGCCGAGCGCGCAAAGGGAGGCCGCCTTGGAGACCTCGGAGAGCTCCTCGAGCAACTCGAGATCGCCTTCCTTGCCCCTCCCCTGGGTGATGTTCGTCATTATCTTGAGCATCTGCTTCGTGCCCTCGCGGCAGGGGACGCACTTGCCGCACGACTCGTCGCAGAGAAAGTCGAGGAAGTACCTGGCCACGTCCACCATGCAGGTATCCTCGTCCATCACGATCATCCCGCCGGAGCCCATCATCGAGCCCACGTCGGTGAGTTCGTCGAAACCCACCTCGAGATCCAGGAGCTCCTCGGGTATGCAACCCCCCGACGGACCCCCGGTCTGCACCGCTTTGAACCGCTTTCCTCCAGGGATACCGCCGCCTATCTTGAAGATGATGTCCCGCAGGGTGATGCCCATCGGGACTTCCACGAGGCCGGTGTTCACGATCTTCCCCACCAACGAGAAGATCTTCGTGCCCTTGCTGCGTTCCGTGCCCACCTGCGTGAACCAGTCGGCGCCCTTGTTGATGATGAGCGGCACGTTGGCCCACGTCTCCACGTTGTTCAACACGCTCGGGCTGTCCCACACGCCCTTGACCGCTGTGTGTATGTACTTCGACCTCGGCTCGCCCACCCGGCCTTCGAGCGCAGTCATCAGCGCACTCGATTCGCCGCAGACGAACGCACCGGCGCCTTGGTGCACCGTGACGGTGAAGTCGAAGCCCGAACCGAGGATGTCCGTGCCGAGGAAGCCGCGCTCCTCGGCCGTCTTGATGGCCAAGAGCACGTTCTCAACCGCCAGCGGATACTCCTGACGAACGTAGATGTAGCCCTCGTGAGCGCCGATGGCGTAGGCCCCGATGGTCAACCCCTCGAGGATCGCGTAGGGGTTCCCTTCGAGAAGGCTGCGGTCCATATACGCGCCCGGGTCGCCCTCGTCGGCGTTCACGATCACATACTTCGCCTCGCCCGGAGCGTTGCGGGCTTCCTCCCACTTTCTGCCTGCGGGAAAGCCGCCGCCGCCCCTGCCCCTCAGGTTCGACTTCTTGACCTCTTCCAGCACCTCGTCGGGCGTCATCCCGGTGAGAGCCTTGGCCAAGGCCGAGAAGCCACCAAGAGCCAGGAAGTCCTCGATGCTCTTCGGATCGATACTGCCGTTCGAGCCGAAGACGAGCCGTTCCTGGTACTTGTAGAAGGGGATCTCGGACTCCCGCAGTATCGACTGCTCGGTACTCGGATCCGTATAGAGCAGACGGTCGATGACCTCCTGCCCCCCTCTCGCCTGGGCGACGATCTCCGGTGCGTCTCCCGGCTCGACCTGCAGATAGCAGACATCTTCCGGCTGCATCACCACGATGGGACCCCGCTCGCAGAACCCCCGGCATCCGGTCTTCAGCACGTCCACGTCGTCACCCAGTCCGTGCTCTGCTATCTCGGCTTCGATGCTGTCCGCCACTTCTCGGCTGCCTGAGGCGAGGCAGGCCGACCCACAGCAGAGCGTGACACGCGGCTTGGCCGGGTCTCTCTCGGAGAGGATCCCCTCCCTGACTTCCTCCAGTTCGGCCGGCGAACCTATGCGCGACATGGTCTTTCCCCAAGTGTAGGCCTAACAGGCTGTTGAAGAATGACGCTTCGCCGCCAGGGCGCGATAGGCGAGCGCGAGACAAGGACGAGAGGCGCGCTCGTAGCGACGCCACGGGCGCGACCGAGGACGCCGTATCGCGCCGGCGCGGCGTCACTTTTCGGCAGCCTGCTAGACATAGGTTCCCAACACGTCCTTTATCTTGGCGGGTGCCATCTTGCCGTGCGGCTTCCCGTCCACGTCCATCACCGGGCCCAACGCACAGCAGCCCAGGCAATTGACCGTCTCGAGGCTGAACTTCAGGTCCAGGTCGGTCTCGCCGGGCTTGAGTCCCGTCGCCTCTTCCACGCTGTCTAGGACCCGCTCCGCGCCGCGAACGTGGCACGCCGTCCCCATACAGATGTGGATCTCATGTCGTCCCTTGGGCACCAGACTGAACGCCTTGTAGAAGGTGGCGATGTGCATGATGCGGCTCATGGGGACGCCCAGTCTCTCACTGACCCGCACGAGCGCTTCCTCGGGCAGCCAATGCCTCTCGCTCTGAATCTCCAGCAGTATCTGGATCAGTGCGCTGGGCTCGGCCTGATGCCTCTCGATGATGTGGTCGATGCTTTCGTTATCCATATGTACCGCTCTAATCCCCTTCTGTCACCCGATCCGCGACCCGGTCTCTCGCCTTACGCAAGAGCGAATCGTTTCTCGCCTTCATCGAACCGGACAAATCCTTGTCGCGACGAGCTGATGAGATGTTTTGACACTTCAGACGCGTTGATGCTGAGCGCCTCGGAGATCTCCTTCGTCGAGAGCGGTCCCTCGCGTAGGAGTAGCATGATCTGACTGATTGTCAGCCTGCCCGCGACCAACTCGTCGAGGATCTCTCCCACCTCTGCACTTGCAAAGAAGCGACTGTATTCCTCTTCAGACTTGACGGGCACTCTCAGTCGCTCCCTCTCGACAAGCTTGATGTACGGGATCAGCTGAGTGACCGCTTGCAGCTTGATTCGCAGAGCGTCGGGCTCGAGACCCTCGCCCACGCCCAGCGGCCCCAACTGTCTCACCTGCCGGCTGAAGTCGTTCATGACGTCGGCAAAGCGGATGCCTTCCGACGACGACAACCATTCCAGTCTCAGCCGGTCGGGGTTGAGGCCCACGTATCCGAGCAGCTTCTTGCATATGTGCATGAGGCTCAGCGCGTCGTAGTTGCCTTCGGTGAGGTAATGACACTCACCGAGCCAACAACCGCCGATGAAGACCCCGTCCGCTCCGTTCGACAGCGCTCTGAGCACGAACGACAGATCGATCCTGCCGGTGCACATGAGGCGGATGATCCTGATGTCTGGCGCATATTGTAGTCTGGAAACTCCAGCCAAGTCCGCGGCGGAGTATCCTCACCAGTTGCACATGAAGCCGATGATTCTTGGTTTGAACGCAACTCCGTTGCTCATTTCTAGATCACCCCCCCGAACGTACTCGTCTTTGTGTTCATCAGTGCACTTCCACAAGGGCGGGAAGGGCCGCGTCGATCTGGCATAGGACCTCTTCATCCGTATAGTGCTTGAGAGGAATGGCGCCCGTTGGGCATTTGGAGTTGCAGAGGCCGTCACCCTTGCAGAGGACAGGATTGACGTGGGCCTTCCTGCCCTGCGCGGTGTCGACCCACTCGATGGCTCCATACGTGCACGCCGATATGCAGGCCCCACAGGCGATGCAGTCCGCCTCATTCACCTCGCACACGGAACCCGAGGCGGTGACCGTGTCCTGCGACAGCAGAGTGACGGCCCGCCCGGCCGCGCCGTATGCTTGGCTTATCGTCTCCGAGATGTGCTTTGGATAGTGGGCCGTGCCGCACAAGAAGACACCCTCGGCCGCGAAATCGACCGGGCGCAGCTTCACGTGGGCTTCCTGGAAGAAGCCGTCCGGGCTCAACGCGACCTTGAACTGCCGGGCCACATCTTGGGCGCCCGCCGCGGGCACGATGGCGGCCGACAACACGACCGCGTCGGCGTCGATGGCGAGCCGCTTCCCGAGGATCGGGTCGGCCGCGGTGACCAGCAGCGACCCGGAGCCATCCGCCTCCACCGTGGGCTTGTCGCTCGGCTCGTAGCGGATGAACTTCACGCCCTTCTCGGAGGCGTCACGGTAATAGTCCTCGCTGAACCCGTACGTCCTCATGTCCCGGAAGAGCACGTGGATGCCCATCTCCGGCTTGGCGGCTTTCAGCCGCAAAGCGTTCTTGACGGCCTGGCCGCAGCAGACCCGGGCGCAGTAGTTCCTGTCTTCCTGCCTACACCCCACGCACTGGATCATCACGAGGTTCTCGGCTTCGGCGGGCCATGCGTCTTCGGTGTCGAGCAGTTCCTCCAGCTCCAACTGGGTGACCACCCGGTCGTGTTCGCCGTAGAGGTACTCGGTCGGCTTGTGCTCGTCGGCCCCGGTGGCAAGAATGGCGGCGCCGTGTTCTATCTCTCTGGTCCTGCCCTCAGAGATCACCGTGGTGGTGAAGTTGCCCACATACCCGGCGACGTGTGTGATGGTGGCGTCGGTGGACACGTGCACCGACGGGTGCCGGTAGACCTTGCGCACGAGGTCGTCGAGATACGACCGGACGTCCATCCCTTCCAGGGTGTAGTGCAGCCGCCGCGCCATCCCGCCCAGGTCCGAGTCCTTCTCCAGCAGATACACCTCGAAGCCTTGGTTCGCGAGACTGAGGGCGCTGGTCATCCCGGCGACGCCTCCCCCCACCACCAACGCCGTCTTGTTGACCGGTAGATCGTACTCCTCGAGCGGCTCCAGGCGGGCCGAGCGGGCCACCGACATGCGCACGATGTCCTTTGCCTTCTGGGTGGCCTCTTCCTTCTCGCGGGAGTGCACCCACGAGCAGTGCTCCCTGATGTTCGCGAAGTCGAAGAAGTATTGGTTGAGCCCCCCCTCCCGCAGCGTATCGCGGAAGAGCGGCTCGTGGGTCCGCGGGGTGCAGGCGGCGACGACCACCCGGTTCAGACCCTTCTCCCGAATCGTCTCGGAAATCTGCTGGGCCGCGTCGGTGGAGCAGATGAAGAGGCCTTCCTCGGCGTGCACCACATTCTCCAAGCCCAGGGAATAGTCGACCACATCGGGGATGTCCACCACCCTCCCGATGTTGGCGCCGCAGTGGCACACGAAGACGCCGACCTTGGCCTCCTCCTCCGAGACGTCCCGTTCCGAGGGGTAGACCCTGTCCCTGGCCAACTTGCCCCGCCGGTAGGAGAGGAGTTCCCCGCTCAAGGCTCCGGCTCCACTCGCGGTCACCACCGACTCGGGGATGTCGATGGGCCCGTGGAAGGCACCGCTCACGAAGATCCCCGGACGCGAGGTCGCGATGGGATTCACGGGATCGGTGGCGCAGAATCCGTAGGAGTCGAGCTCGATGCCGAACTTCTCCGCCATCGCCTGCGCACCCGCCGGGGGGTTCATCCCCACGGAGAGCACGACCAGGTCGAACTCCTCTTCCTTGACGCCATCCTCGGTGGTGGCGTACTTGATGGTCACGTTCTTGGTCTCCGGGATCTCTCTCCCGATGGATACGTAGCTCCTGATGAACCGCACCCCGGGGAGACCCTCGGCCCTCTGATAGAAGCGCTCGAAGTCCTTGCCGTACGAACGGATGTCATTGTGGAACACCGTCGCCTGGATGTCGGCATCGTGGTCCTTGGACAGGATCACCTGTTTCTGGGTGTACGAACAGCACACCGCCGAGCAATACGTATTGCCGCCCGGGATGACCTGCCTCGACCCGACACAGTGGATCCACGCGATGTTCTTCGGATGCTTCTTGTCGGACGGGCGCAGGGCCTCCCCTTCGAACGGCCCTGTGGAGCACAACAGGCGTTCGTAGTCCAGGCTGGTGACCACGTTCTCGATCTGACCGTAGCCGTAGTCACCCCGCAGCCGGGGGTCGAATACCTCGTAGCCCGGGGACAGGACGATGGCCCCCACGTTGATCTTGACCTTCTCGGCCTTCTGATGCAGATCGATGGCCCGGTTCTTGCACACGCCCACACAGATGTTGCACTTCTTGTCTTTCAGATACAGGCAGTGTTCCTCGTCCACATACGTCACGAGCGGCACCGCTTGCGAGAAGTGTATGTGGATGGCCTTGCTCTCCGACAAGCCCTGGTTGTACTCGTCGGGCACCATCACGGGGCAGTACTCCACGCAGGTATTGCAGCCGGTGCAGACATCTTCTCTGACGTATCTTGGCTTCTTGATGAGGGTGACGTCGAAATCCCCGGCTTCCCCTTCAACAGTGTCGACCTCGGTGTAGGTGAGGATCTCTATGTTGGGATGCCTGTCGCATTCGATGAACTTCGGGGACTCGATGCACATGGAGCAGTCATTGGTGGGGAAGGTCTTGTCGAGCTGCGCCATCTTGCCGCCGATGGTGGGCGCCTTCTCCACCAGATAGACCTTGTAGCCCGCGGTGGCGAGATCGAGGGAGGCCTGGATACCGCTGATCCCTCCCCCCACGACCATGACGTCGCCAAGACCGCTGTCGGGCGCTATATGAAAGTCCTGTGCTTTGACCGGTACCTTGTCCACTTTGCTACATCCTCGTCAGGTGTCTACGGTTCCCTGGATGACTCGCCGGAGCTGAATGGATCCTGAGCTAGGTGACTTCCTGCAAGATCTCGGTGATGTCCTTGATCACCGGGGCCGTGCTCGGGTCCAGACTCAACCTGCTCTCCTCGAACATCGTTATGCAGTAGGGACAGGACGTGGCCAGCACCTCGGCCCCCACCGCCATCGCCTGTTCCAAGCGGATGTCGGAGAATCTCTCTTCCTTGGGGGTCTCCATCCATATCCGACCGCCCCCGCCGCCGCAACACAGACTGTCCACCCGGGAGTCGGCCATCTCAGCGAACTCCAGGCCGGGCACCTGCTTCAGGAGCGACCGGGGCTCCTCGTAGATGCCGTTGTGCCGGCCCAGGTAGCAGGGATCGTGGTAGGTCACCTTCTTCGCGTACTCGCCCTTCAACTCGAGCCTACCCTGCTGGACCAACTCCAGCAGGAGCTCGGAGATGTGGACCACCTCGAAGTGCACCTGGAAATCGGGGTATTCGTTCTTGAAGGTGTGGTAGCAGTGCGGAGAGGAGACCAAGATCTTCTTGACGCCGTTGTCGATGAAGGTCTTGATGTTGTCTCTGGCTAAACGCTTGAAGACTTCCTCATCCCCGGCCTTGCGGATGCTCTCCCCGCAGCAACTGTCCTTGGTGCCGAGGATCCCGTAGTTCACACCCGCCTGGTTGAGCAGCTTCACGGTGGCCTTGGCCACGCTCATCAGTCTCGGATCGTAGCTGAGATAGCAGCTGGCGAAGTACAGGATCTCCATGTCCTCGGAGAACGGCTTCACCGAGAGACCTTCCGCCCACTTGGCCCTGTCCTCCCGCTTCTGACCGATGGGGTTCCCCTCGGCCATGAGGCTTGCCCTGGCCGTACGCATGGGCTGGACGGCGGCGGGGAACACCTTGAATTCCGTGGCGATCCTGCGGAGAGCGACCCCGGACTCGATCTGCTTCACGTCCCGCGGGCAGCGCTGGGGACATCTCCCGCAGGTGGTGCAGCGCCAGATATCCTCCTCTTCGATCTCCGTCATGCCGAAGGTCGCCTCGCGGACGATCTTCCGCATGCTGAAAGGCCGTACCAGGTTCCACGGGCAGACCACGTCGCAGAGCCCGCACTGGTAGCAGAGATCGAAGGCCTCACCGCCGTTCTCCCGGATGAGTTCGCTGATCTCGGTGTAATCCGATAGGTTCTCAGTCTCCATTGCCGTCCTGTTCCTGCTGCCTGATCACAGGCCTCTAGCCCTTGCTCGACATCTTGGCAACCATATCCAGCACCTTGTCCAAACCGTGCTTGAGCACCAAGGATTCCAGCCCGATCTCCATCTCGTCCCGCTTCTCCGGCTGCTCGTCCCGTTCGTCTTCCTCTTCCACGAAGGTGAGGCAATCGCAGCGGCACACCTGCACACACCAGGGTTCCGTCAGAGTGGGATCGGATTCGCACATGTCGCACTTCAGCGGCAACCCCGAGTCCGGTTCGATGAAGTAGTCCCTGGATGGGCAGGAGACTCCGCAGAAGCTGCACTCGTTGTATTCCTTGCCGTTGATCGTGTACTTGTGCCGGCCGGTGCATTCAGCCGGGGTGTAGTCGCCCGCGCGGATCGGCACGTACATATCGCTGTGCTCGTCGATGGCCACGCGAATCCGCGACCTGGCCGGATTGGTACTGCTGAATCTCGGCCGAGCATGGAACGCGGAGCAGGCCATCTCGCAGGCGCGGCAGCCGATGCACTTGTCCAGATCGATCATGATGTGCTTCAAGACCTTCTTGTCTGCCATCTCCTTCATGGCTGCTGTCCCCTTGGCTTCAGTCATTCCGCACTCGCTCCTACCGTCGCCTCGGACGCCGACTGCTCGTCGCCCGTCAGGATGCCACGCTCGATGAAGTCGTCGCTCACGTAACCCAGGCTCAAATCGTCCAACGTCTGCTTGGTGGGGATACCGTCGTTCGTCCACCCCTTGAACTCGTAGTACGCGTCGAGCAGTTGCTGTTCGATCTCCGGATCGCGCTTCTTCCAATGATCGGCGGGAGGCTTCTCGTCCCTTCTCCGCAGGCCTCGCCTCACGTTGATGGCGCGGATGAGATTGCGGTTCCGGCGGGCGGCTTCCCACAGGCCGTCTGAATCGATGTCCAGGCCGGTGGCGTAGGAGATGAAGCTCGGTAGGTTGTGGATGTGGTACGGCGGCCGGCCGGCCCATTGTCCCGTGAAAGAGGAGAGAAAAGCACACGTGCCGATGGCGTCGTCGACGTAGTGCATGGTCTCGTTCCAGTCGGAGATGTTGACCGCCGCCTCCACGGTGGGATGCGCTCGCGGTTCCCATTCCATGAAGTACTCCTTGAACCTCTCCGGAGCGGCTTCCCACCTATCCACGAACGCCTTCCGTTCCTCCGGGTCGGCGATGGGCACCTGCGGGTATGACCCCTCGATCTGCGTGATGTTCATCTTCTCGCCGGTGGCGTACATGAGGAAGTACGGGTAGTTGAGCATGCTCAGCTTCAGAGGCACCTGCTCGAACTTCTTCATCGTGTTGTGGTCGTACTCTTCCGCGCCCTTCCCGATCTCGCGAGCGGCGTGGTAGACGCCCTTGGCCAAGGCGTCACCGACGCCCTCGCGGCGAACGATCTTCTCCACGAGATAGAAGAACCTCCCCGCGCCGTCGGCCGGGAAGTCCGGTAGGTCCTCGTCGGTCAAGATCCCGGCGTCGTAGAGTTCCACCGCAAAGGCAAGCACCTGCGGCGTCGAGAACCCGTCGAGCCCGTACTCCTGGGTCACTCCGAGAATGTCGTAGTTGAACTCCAACTCCTCGTACGCAGCCATCGCGTAGGTGAGCTTGCTGTAGCACTTCTGGAAGTACGGCTGCCGCCCCGGGTAGGCGACGGCCATGTGGCAGTCCTTCGGGCAGTTGTAGCAACCCGTCCACCGGAGCCGCACGCTCTCGGTGACCGCCGTCCACTTCTCTTCGCGCTCTTCGTTCCAATAGCCCTTGATCCGCTCGCGCGCGTTGCCCCACGCGAAGTTGTTCACGTGGAACTCTTCGTCGTCCTCGTGAGCCAGCAGATCCCCACAATCCGGGTTGTCGTAGATCGCGGCATACATGGGGCTGCATATCCCAAAGAGCTCCTCGGGGTCCGCTACGTTGATGTCGTTCGTGCCCCGCACGGCTATGGCCTTCAGCCGCTTGTCGCCCATGATCACGCCCACGCCCCGGGAGGCACTCGAATTGGCGTGCTCGATGGTGGCCATGAAGACCCTGTTCTCGGCGGCGAGGCCGACGGCCGCCACCTGGACCTCCTTCTCGCCCAACTCCTCTTTGAGGAGGGCCGCGGTCTCCTGCGCCCCCTTGCCTTGGAGGTGGGTGGCGTCGCGTATCTCCACTTTGTCGTTGTGGATCCACAGATAGACGAAGTCGGGGGCCTTGCCGCGGATGACGATCTTGTCGTAGCCGGCGTGCTTCAATTCCGGCCCGAAGAACCCCCCGAACAGCGAATGCGAGTACCTGTTCGTCTGGGGAGAGAAGGTGTCGACGGAGGTGCGGTTCGCACCGGGGACGGGGGTGCCGTGCAGGAGGCCCGTGCTGAAGATCAGAAGGTTGTCGGGAGAGAACGGGTCCACGTCCGGGCCGACCCTGTCCCACAGGATCTTCGCCGCAGTGCCCTGACCCCCCAGATGGAGCGCAGTCTCCCTCGGATCGGTCGCCACTCGCTCGATGCTTCCTCGCGAGAGATCGATCTCCAGATTGAAACCAGTCTCAGCGTACCTCATCGGTGTTCCCCTTCTGGATCGCCTGAATCAAGACGTCGTTCCTCGTAACGAGGAGATGAGAGCAGTGCAATGGGCGGAATCAGGCAAATACACGGATCGCCCCCTGATACTCCGCCGTCCATGGAGGACGGTTCGCAGATTGTTAACTGACCGACCAACCAACAATTGCACTATAGCAAAAGTCGGCCACCGCAACTACCCGAATCAAGCGCGAGGCGATGGACGCGCGGCATCGAAATGACGCCGCGCGCTGCACGAGTCAATCGATCCGCCAGGCAGGCGCCGAGATGACGTACGCGGAGATCTCAGCCGGCCGGCGTCCGTTGGAGCGGGGCGGCTTCCTCTGAGTCCTCCCCTGCAGCCGCCCAGGCCTCCGCCGGGTCCTGCTCCTTGACCCCGAAGGCGACGAAGGCTCCGAACTTCTCCAACTCGTCCACCCGGCAGCTCCAGACCAGCCGGCCCTTATAGGGCAGGATGTCGGGGCATCCGTCGCACATGCTCTGGCGACCGTCGGGCAGCACATCGCAGGGCTGGATGATCGTAAGGGCCTGCAGGCGGAGGGGGGCGAACCACTCGCGCGGAGACTTGACGAGGTTCCAGAAGGCCCGAGCTACGCTCCTGTTGACGAGGGCCACCGGCAACAGGATCCGCGCATGTCGCATGAGGCCCGGGCGGGAATACGCCAGGTAGGTGCCATACCAGCGATGGTGCAGCGTCTGCACTCGTTCCATCATCTTGGCGTCCCAACTGCCGAACATGCGCCGTCCGTTGCCCATCCGCACACCCAGCAGCCACTTGAACGCCGTGGGATCCTCGGTGCCATTCAGATAGCCGCAGGGCTCGAACTGAGGATGGGCTTGGCGGATACGGTCCACCGCCTCTTGCGCCACGATGTCCCTGGTCTCCCCCTGGTCGTCCAGTTGGTACACGAGGTCGCCCACGTCCACCTTCTCGCCGCGCACGAATCCATCGAACTTCGACTTGGGCCTGACCGATCGGAAGAGGATGAAGACCATGGTGTTGACGATGTCTATGTGTTGCTGGGCCCAGTCGGTCAGCATGGGTACCTGATCGAGCGTATCGGGATAGATCGTGGCGTTGAACGAGCAGGCGATGCGGCCCTTCCCGTACTCCGCGACCGTGCGGGCCAGGCGGAGGCGCAGCTCGTTGAGCTCCTCCTCGGTCTTGTCGGCCCAACCGGGGCGATTCTGGTGCGAGTCGACGTGGAAGGTGAAGGCGACCAGGCCGGCACCGAGCAGCTGGGTGACCAACTCCGGCGTAAGCGCCTGTCCGTTTGTGTTGACGATGGGCTTCCACCCCTGCGACGCCACGTAGCGCACGAGTTCGACGATATCCGGGTAGATCAGCGGTTCGCCCCCGGCGATCGAGATGCCGTCAGACGTGCGCAGCCGCTTGACCGTCTCCAGTTCTTCTATCACCGTCTGCAGGGGCTTGTGACCGGCGGGATCGTTCTCCCGATAGCAGCCTTCGCAGTAGAGGTTACACTTGGTGGTAGGCTCGAGCCACGTGATGGCGTTGTCTGCCAGATTCCACGGCAAGCGGTACAGCGTACGGTGGTCTACCGTCGCGGACACGATGCTCCTTCCTTCGAACTGGCCGGCGCGGCACGCCGGTCAGCCATAGACGATGCTACTACCGACGCGCGGGAGAAGCCAGACGTGAATCCGCATCCGGGCACGGGCGACCATCGAGCGGCCGTTCCCGCCCTCGTGGCCGAGGATCTGGTAAAAGTGTACGCGGGTGGCGCGCGGGCCCTCGACGGGTTGCGACTCGTCGTTCCGCAGGGCTCCTTCTTCGGACTCCTCGGCCCCAACGGAGCCGGCAAGACCACCCTCATCGGAGCGGCGAGCGGCCTGGTCACGATCCCGAGCGGACACCTCCGCGTGTTCGGTCGTGACGTGGTGGACGAATCCGGTGCCGCGCGCCAGCTGCTCGGTCTGGCTCCCCAAGAGGTGCACCTCGACCGGTTCCTGACCTCCCGGGAAGGGCTCACCTACCACGGGCGCTACTTCGGCATGACGAAGAAAGAGGCGGAGGCCCGGGCCACGGAGCTCCTGGCGGTATTCGAACTCTCCGACAAAGCCGAGGTCCGCCCCAACCGCCTCTCTGGAGGGATGCGACGGCGTCTGTTGATCGCCCGCGCGCTCATGCACCGCCCGCGCCTGGTGGTACTCGACGAACCTACGGCCGGTGTCGATCTGGAGCTTCGACACGAGTTATGGCGCTACCTCCACCGGCTTCATCAGGAGGAAGAGGCCACCATCCTCCTTACCACGCACTACATCGAGGAAGCCGAGACACTGTGCGAGCGTATCGCCTTCATCCGGGCCGGCCGCATCGTGGCCGAGGGGAGTCCTGCGGAACTCCGGACCCGCTTCAAGGGCGGGCGGCTGGAAGATGTGTACTACACGCTGATGGGTGGGGCCGCCGATGCCACTCATGCGGTGAGTGCGGCTGCCGACGCGCTCGCCACCCCCGGCGCCGCGCCGAAAACCGTCGGCGCGGCTCCCCGTACTCGCGCTCTCGTGTTGCGGGACCCCGCCCTCGTGCAGCGGAGAGGCGCCGTCGCCCTGGCGGGTCGGGAAGTACGAAGAGTACTGACCCTGTGGACGCAGACCATACTCCCCCCGGTCCTCACCTCCCTCCTGTATCTACTGGTCTTTGGCGGCGCCCTGGGTGCGCGGGTGCGCCAGGTGGAGGGCGTCGACTACCTGAGCTTCATCTTCCCGGGTCTGGTGGTGATGACCGTCGCGGGCCAGGCGTTCGCCAACAGCGCCACCAGCTTGTTCCAGGCCAAGTACGAAGGCCACATCGAAGACGTGCTCAGCAGCCCCATAGCGGCCTGGAGAATGACGCTCGCGTACATGGTGGGCGGCTTGGTCCGCTCGGGGATCGCGGCCACAGCACTGATCGTGATCGCCAGTCCTTTCACCGGCTGGATACAGGAGCCGTTCCTGGCGGTTGCGAGCCTGCTTCTCACCGGCGTGCTGTTCGCAGCTCTTGGGGTGGTCACCGGGATCTGGGCGGAGACCTTCGATCAGTTCTCGTTCGTGGCCAACCTGGTGATCGCACCCTTGACGTTGGTGGCGGGCGTCTTCTACTCCGTGCGTGAACTCTCGGGTATCTGGGCGCTCCTGACCCGCCTCGATCCCATCTACTACCTGGTGGCCGCGGCGCGCGGCGGATTCGTAGGGCTCGAAGAGGCACCCATCGCACTCTCGCTCTTGGTGGCCGCGGCCGTCGGTGCGGGTCTCATCTCGCTCGGCACCTGGATGCTCTCGCGCGGCTGGCGCCTGAAGCCGTAGGCGGAAGTCTGGCGCTCGTGGAGGGCCCTGGTTCTAGGACACGATGTCCTTGCGCTTGAACACGGCCAGGGCGAAGATCACGAGCACGACCACGTAGGCCGCGTACACGAGCAGCGCCTCCCAGATCGGCCGCCAGGGGATGGGCTGGCGCAGCAGATTGAACCAGTCCTGGAAGCGGGATGTGAAGAGGTAGGGACTGAGGAAGTCGAAGTAGCTGAACTGGCCCAAAGCCTGGAGGATGAGCACGATCACCAGCGTGCCGACCGCGGCCGTCAGGCTGGAGTCGGTCAGGGACGAGAGGGCCACGGCGAGGGATACGATGCAGGCCATCCCCGCGAGAGCGATCACGTAGGCCAGTGCTATCAGGCCCAGAGCATGAGTGACGCCCACTTGGCCCCCGGAGAGCGTGGTCAGCGGCTGGACGCCGAATATCAGCCAACCGGCGAGAGCTCCTCCCAGGCCCACGAGCGCCAGACCCACACCCACATAGAGCACGGCCACGAACCACTTGGCCATGAGCACGCCGCCCCGGCTGACCGGGCGGGTGAGCAAGGTCTTGAGCGTCCCCGTCTCGGCTTCGCCGGCTATGACGAAGCCGCCGGTCATCGCCGACACCAACGGCAGCAGGAAGAACGAGAGGAAGGCCAGGGCTGCCAGAGGGACGAACAGCCCGTTGCTCGCGATGCTCGAGAAGAACGGAGGCCCGTGGCCCTCCGCCGGTTGCTCGTTGGAAAGGCGCAGAGCGATGGTCATGATGAACGGGATCGACAGCAGGCCGACCCAGCCCACGTAGGTGCGTCGCTGGAAGAGCACCTTGACGATCTCACGACGCAGATGGCTCATCGTTCCACCCCGGCTGGCTCCCGCACCGGATCCGCGCCGCCGTGCTCCGCGGCCGAGGAGTCACCGGTCAGCTCGAGGAAGAAATCCTCCAACCCCTGCTCCACAGCCGGCACCACCGCCCGCACGTCGATGCCCTCAGCGACCAGGCGACGCACCATCTCGGGCACCAGGTCGTCACCGGCGGCGACGCGCAGGAACTCGCCGTCATCGACGACATCGGTCGGTCCCACGAGTCGGCCCAGCACTTCGGCCGCCCGCGGCTGATCGCTGGTGAGCACCTTCACCGACATGCGCGTAGGCCGCAGCTCCGAAACGGGGCCCTGAACCACGATGCGCCCCTTGTTCATTATGACGGCCCGGTTGCAGACCTGTTCCACCTCATGCAACAGGTGCGAGGAGAGGAAGACCGTCGTACCCTGGCGCCCGAGTTCCCGCACCAGTTCGCGCACGTCCTTCATCCCCTGGGGATCGAGGCCGCTCGTGGGCTCGTCGAGGATGATGAGCGCAGGCCGGTGCACGAGGGCTTGGGCGATCCCCAAGCGCTGACGCATCCCGTGGGAGTACGTCCCCACCCGGGAGTCGCCCCGAGCGGACAGCCCCACCATGTCGAGCACTTCGTCGAGACGAGCTTCGCTCACCTCGCCGCTCATGCGGCCCAGCATGCGCAGGTTGCGACGGGCACTCATGTTGTCGTAGAAGGCGGGGACGTCCACGAAGCCGCCCACGTGACGCAGGGCGTCCAGCCGCTGCTCGGGAACGCGGTGGTCCAAGATCTGCACGTGACCCTCGGTGGGGTAGATCAGACCCAGGATCATGCGGATGGTGGTGGTCTTACCCGCCCCGTTCGGACCAAGGAAGCCGAAGACATCGCCCTCGCACACACTCAGGTCGAGATGATCGACCGCGCGCAAGCCTTTGAAGTCCTTCGTGAGTTGGTGGGTGGAGAGGACCACGCGGCGGGAGGCGCAGGCTCCCTGCGCCTCCCCGAGTCCCTCGTCCGCTACCGGAGCGACCTCGGCGCCGGCTTCACTCATGGATCCCCGCGACAAAGGCCTCCAAGTCCGTCCGGGAAACGGCCCCCGCGGCAAGGATAACCACGTCGCCCTGACGCCAGGCCACGATCGACCCCAGTTTCGTGCTCAGCTGGTAGACCTCATGGCCTCCGAACGGACTCGGGGTGCCGAACAAGGGCACCTCGGCCAGGGCCGTGGTCGCCTCGGTCCACTGAGCGTCTGTGACTGTGGTCTCGATCAGGATCACCGAGCCGAAACCCTCCCCGTAGCGCAGGGCTACCAGCGGCGCCATGGTCTCGGCGGCCGGATCGGTGGGAGACGCGTGGCCGGGCATGCCTCCGGACGGAGGAGTCATCACGTGCGCCCCGCTGAAGGGAAGGGTGGGGTCCGCCGGGACGACCGGCGTGAAACCGGCCTGAGCCGTGGCTTCCTCCTCGCCCATCATCCGTTCCAGGAGGCCCGCCGGCAGCGACAACGTGGTGCGCTCCACGGTGGCATCGGCCGGAGGTGTGAATTCGAACATGCCCGCGGCCACCTCGTCGTAGGAGACCGTGGTGAACCCCGCCTCGAGAACCGGCTGCGCGTCGCCGGCTGCGAACACCTGCACGCGCAGAGGCAGGAAAGTCTCGCCGTCGAAGGCGGCCTGCACCGAACCCACGACGGTGTTGACAGCAGTGGGCTTCATGGTCAAGACGTAGCTCGCCCGACCGGCCACGGTGCCGGTGGTGACGGCCAGGGTGGCGTCGGGCGCGAGTCCGTCGACCACTTCTTGGATCTTCCGGGGCAGGTCGGCCGCGCCGGCGAGGCTGCCGATCCCACTATCGCCGAGCGCGCCGGGACCGGCTGAGCCAGAGGCGCCTTCCAGCTTCGTCGGCAGCGTGTACTCGGTGGCCGTACCCAGCTGTGAGCTGTACAGCCAGGCGGTGTCGCCGTTCAGCACGGCAACCATGTCGCCGCTCGCTCCTTGCGACTCGAAGCGGATCTTGCCCTCCTGGAGCCAGAGTCTCCCCGACCCGCTCGTCAGCAATGAGGCAAGCCCGCCGTCGCCTCCGGGAAGAGCAAGAGCGGCGCTCCCGAGGAGATCGTTGGTCCAGGCGATGTCGCCGTGCACGACCGTGGTCTTGGGCGCTTCTTGCGCGACCTTCACCAGCAACTCGGACTGCGTGAGCGCCGGCAACGCGACGCCCCCTTGACCGCGGGCAACCGTCAATCCGACCGTCAGTGCCACGACGAGGGCAACGACGATGCCGGCGATGAAATAGATCCTGCGACGCATGACCCGACCCCTTCCGCGATGCTCCCACTCACGATGCGCGTACCGGGAAACCGTACGCGTAGTACGTACCCGGGGCGCTCTACTCTCAATGCTACCGTAATTATACTCTTGAGGTGTGAGGATGCATGATCCGCCTTCGTGCGGTTTTCGTGTGGCCTTCCCACGATTTCGTGTGGGATCGTGTGGGATAGTGGACTCATCAGGTCGTCGACGAAGGAGCCGGTCATGGGAGCGACCAGGAAATACACGTTCGGCGAGCTCGTGCACGTCCCAATGTTGCAGGAACTTGCAGACGGACTCTACGCGGCCACGGGTATCCCCTCTTCGGTTATTGACTTGAGTGGCGAGATTCTCACCGCATCGGGTTGGCAGAGGATCTGCACGGACTTCCACCGCAGGCACCCCGATAGCGAGCGCGACTGCATCGAAAGCGACACGACCATGCACGCGAAACTGGCCGCCGGCGATGCCTTCGCGATCTACAGGTGCCCCCGCGGGCTGATCGATGCCTCCATGCCCGTCATCATCGAGGGGGATCATCTGGCGAACGTGTTCATGGGGCAGTTGTTCACCGAGACACCCGGCGCGGGCGTGGAAGACTTCTTCAGAGCACAGGCCCGTCGCTTCGGCCTCGACGAGACGGCGTACATGGAAGCCTTCCGTGAGGTACCCGTATTCTCGGAGGAGCGATTCCGGCTCGCTCTCTCCTTTCTCGCCGATCTCGCACGGGCGGTTGCCCACCTGGGACTCAGTAGACGGCGTGAGTTGGAGATCGCATCCGAACTGGAGGCAGAACGGAGCAAGTACCGCATCCTCGCGGACAATACCCATGACTGGGAGTTCTGGCTCGATCCCGAGGGTCGCTTCAAGTATCTGTCGCCTTCCTGCGAGCGGGTATCCGGGTACCCGCCGGAGGCATTCGAGGCGGATCCGTCTCTCTTCGTGCGAATCATCCACCCGGCCGACCGGCAGTCGTACCTCGCCCACCGCGATGCCGGCTGTGGCACGCACGGAGCAGTCGAGCTCACCTTCCGTATTCTTGCGGCCGACGGGACGGTGCCCTGGATAGAACACGTGTGCGTTCCGGCGTACGCAGAAGACGGGAGCTACCTCGGCACCCGCGGGAGCAACAGGGATGTCACCGCCCGCCGACAGGCGGAGGATGCGCTGCGGGAGAGCGAGGAACGGTATCGGACGTTGTTCGAGCTCGGATCCGACGCCATCGTGCTGGTGGACAGCGAGTCCGGGCGTGTCCTGGAGGTCAACACGGCGGCATGCGCCCTCTACGGCTACAGCCGAGACGAGTGGCTCTCCATGCTCCACACGGATGTGTCGGTGGAGCCGAACGACACCAGACGGGCCGCGCTGGAGGGCACGGAACGGATACCCGTTCGCTGGCACCGCAAGAAAGACGGCACGGTCTTCCCCGTGGAGATCACGGCCGGCCACCAGCAGCTACGGGGCCGACCGGTGCACCTCGCCGCTATTCGCGACATCAGTTCGCGCCTAGAGGCAGAACAAGAACGCCTGCAGATGGAGCGCCAACTCCAACGGAGCCAGAAACTGGAAAGCCTGGGGATCCTCGCCGGCGGTATCGCCCACGACTTCAACAACATCCTCACAGCCGTGCTCGGCAACGCCGACCTGGCGCTCGATGAACACCCCCTCTCCGCGCCCGTTCGTGAGAACCTCCTCGAGATCACCGCCGCCGCCCGCCGGGCCGCCGATCTGTGCCACCAGATGCTGGCCTACTCCGGCCGCGGCCACTTCGTAGTCGAACCCGTCGACCTGAGTGCGCTCGTCCGGGAGATGCTGGAGCTTCTCCGGAGCACCATCTCTCGGAAGGCACGGCTCGATCTCCACTTGGACGAGAACATGCCCCCGGTACTAGGCGACGCAACCCAGCTCTCTCAGGTGATCATGAACCTGGTCATCAACGCCTCCGAAGCCCTCGAGAACAAGAACGGCGTCATCTCGATCGCGACCGGCACCCGCGAGTGCTCCCGCGAGTACTTGAGCGAGGCTTACGCAGATTCGACCTTGGCGCCCGGGCTCCACCTCGTCCTCGAGGTATCCGACACGGGCTCCGGGATGGAAGTGGAAACTCAAGAGCATCTCTTCGAGCCCTTCTTCACCACGAAGTTCACCGGCCGCGGACTGGGCCTCTCCGCCGTGCAGGGCATCGTACGAAGTCACCAGGGGGCGCTGAAGCTAGAGAGCGCGCCGGGCCGGGGCAGCACGTTCACCGTCCTTTTTCCCACGACGGCCGGGGAGGAAGTGCCGCCGACCGAGACGAGTCTCGGTGCCGGGCGCGAGTGGAGGGGTCGGGGGACCATCCTCTTGGTGGACGACGAGTCTGCTGTCCGCAGCGTGGGGAGGCGCATGCTCGAGAGCTTGGGCTTCCAGGTGCTCACCGCCTCCGATGGCCTAGAAGCGCTCGCTTGCTACCGGGAGCACGGCCCGGAGATATCCCTGGTGCTCCTCGACCTCACAATGCCTCACATGGACGGGGAAGAAACGTTCCGCGAGCTGCGCGCCCTCGACCCCGACGTTCGCGTGGTCTTGTCGAGCGGCTACACCGAGCCCGATACCTCGGCTCGTTTCTCGGGCGGAGTCATGACCGGGTTCATACACAAACCCTATACGTTGCAGCAACTCCGAGAGCAGCTCCAGGCAGCCTTGGACGCCTGAACAACCCCCCCGAAGAGATGCTTCTGGCAACCATCGTAAGCCGTGTCTGACGGCCGCGCCTGGACGGGCGCGAGAGAGATGTGGTATCGTCAGTATCAGCATCCGATAGGATTCCTTCTCAGGCGCCGCGCCGAGCTCCTTACCGTTCTCCCGCCCGTTTGCAGTTTGCCCTCATCGTATGCCGCTCAGCAACTCTGCAACGGAGGAGAATCATGAGTCAGTCCAAGCTCTACGTGGGTAACCTCACGTACGACACCACAGAGGCAACCATCGAGGCGCTGTTCGCAGCCCACGGTACGGTCACCTCGGTCGCCCTCATCACCGACCGCGACACGGGCCGCGCCAAAGGCTTCGGTTTCGTGGAGATGGGTTCGGACGAAGAGGCGCAAGCTGCGAAGACCGCCCTCGACGGCACCGATCTCGGTGGTCGCGCCCTCAAGGTCGACGTCGCCAAAGAACGTGAGCCCCGCTCCGGCGGCGGCAACCGTGGCGGCGGCTACGGTGGCGGCGGCGGCGGTTATGGCGGCGGCGGCGGCAACCGCGGCGGCGGCGGCGGTTATGGCGGCGGCGGCGGCAACCGCTGGTAGTCACTCCGCGCTAAAGTAGCAGTACGGAGGCGTCGGGGAGACCTGGCGCCTCCGTATCTCCCATCGCACCGACGCCTCTGCGACTCTCCAACCGCGCCGAACGTCTCCACGAAAGAAGGGCGGCCCCATGCGGACCGAGATTCGTCAGTCCACCTCCACCCCTGCCTCGGCCAAGCCCTGGTTCTGGCGAGTGTGGGAGAACGGGCGCATGATCGCTCGGGGTCAGTCAGCGAGCGAAGAGGAAGCGCAGCAGGCCGTTCGCGCTATCGCCGGACCGGAGCATACCGGCTCCGTGCACCGATCTTCCCCGAGGCGCTGAGTAGTACAACGCACACACCGGCGCGGCCGCTGAGTGCGGATCACCGCGCGCTGATCCGCAGAATCTTGTCGTCGCCGGTGCGGGTGTCGCCCCGGCCGTCGCGGTTGCTCGTCCCCATGTAGAGCGCGCCCTCCGGCCCTATGGCAATGGAACGCAGGCGGCCGAAAAGGCCGTCGAAGAGCACCTCCTCCTCCGCGATCTCCCCGAACGAGGCATCCGTGGGGGAGAGCCGCCGAAGATCAGACTGTTTCAAGGTGACGAACAGAAGTGATCCTCGCCAACCGGGGATAGCGTCGGATTCGTAGAAGACGGCCCCCGCGGGGGCGATCGTGGGCGTCCACGAGTAGACGGGGTCGACGAATTCCGGGCCGCCGCCCGAACCGGCGACCAACGGCCAGCCGAAGTTGCCTCCGGCCTGGATATGATTCACCTCGTCGTTCTCGCTGGGACCGTGCTCAGTAACGAAGGGTTCGGGGTCACCCGCCAGCCACGCGAGACCCTGAGGGTTGCGGTGGCCGTAGGAGTACACCAGCGAATCACCGAAGGGGTTGCCATCCGCAGGCCGACCCTCGCGGTCCATCCGCAGCACCTTCCCGGCGAGGGACTCGAGGTCTTGGGCGCGCTCGCCCTTCGAAGCGTCCCCGGTTGTGACCCAAAGGTAGCCGTCGGGGCCGAAAGCGACGCGGGCGCCGTCGTGGTTGCCCGCTCCTGGAATCCCGTCCACGAGCACCCGCTCCTCGCCCAGCACGTCGCCTTCCACGGTGAGGCGGCTGACTCTGTTCGCGAGGCCTGAGTCGGTGCCATCCGCGCGGTACGTGTAGGCGACGTAGAAGTAGGGGCTGCTCGGGAAATCAGGGTCGAGGGCCGCGCCGAGAAGCCCTCCTTCTCCTTCCTGCGCCACGGGCAGCCTGCCGAGCTCGGCGATGGCGCCTGTGTGCAGATCGATGCGAAGAACGCGGCCGGCGCGTTCGGTCACGAGGAGGGCGCCGTCGGGAAAGAATCGGATCTCCCACGGCACGTCGAGACCCTCGGCCACCACCTCCACGACCAGGTCGCTTTCCGCGGCGGCCTTCGGGAGCGGCCCACCCGGCAGCGTCGAGCTCGGAGCAGACGTCGACACGGTGGTCGACGCGGAGGTCAGCGACGGCCCGGTCGACGAGACGCCTGCGCACCCCGCCGCAGACAGAGCAAAGCCGGCCGCCCCCACCAGTAGCAGTCCCGCCCAGGCCCTCGGCACCCAGCCGGTCCGGTCTTTGGTCTTGGTCGTCTCACGCCTCACCGCTATACCTCCATGCGTGCGTCACCGCGTGCCGTCACGCCCGACCGAGCCCCCGAGCGTCGTGCCCGAGCGCCGCCTCGGGCGCAAGAAGCGCTTCCGCGGACCTTTCCTCTTCGACATGGTGCCCGCGCGGATGCGAACGCACGCATCCGGCCACACGACAGGACTCCTGGAGGTCGACTGGAATCGCCGCCCACCGGGCACCGTATGCACACCATGGATCCCGCACGACCACCCGAGCCCCCATCCACACACCAGATACGGACACCTTTCACCCCGCCGATCAAGCCCATGGAGGCCGTCACCCGCACCGACCTACCAGCGCCTCCCGGCTGGGCATACGAGCCGAAATGGGACGGCTTCAGGGCGCTGGCGTGGAGTGACAGACCACACCGTCTCGATAGCCGCAACGGCAAGACTCTCCTGCGCTACTTCCCCGAACTGGAACCGGCCCTCGACACCCTCCCCGCGGGAACGGTGGTGGACGGAGAAGTGGTGGTAGTGCGTGACGGAGTGCTGGCCTTCGACACCCTTCAGAACCGTATCCACCCGTCGGCGAGCCGCATCCGGAAGCTCTCCGAGGAGACGCCCGCCCAGTTGGTGGCGTTCGATCTCCTCGCCCTCCACGGCGAGGATCTCCGCGGTCTTCCGTTCGAGGACCGTCGGAGCCGGCTGAAGGGCCTTATGGCCCACCTCGCCCCCCCCTGGCACCTCACGCCCTCCACGAGCGACCTCGAGACCGCCCGCCGCTGGTTCACCGAGTTCGAAGCCGCCGGCTGCGACGGCATCGTGGCCAAAGCGCTCGACCGTCCCTACGTCGAAGCCAAGCGCGAGATGGTGAAGGTGAAGCACCGTCGCACCGTGGACGCGGTCGTCGGCGGCTATCGCGTCCAGGCCGAGGGCGACAGAGTGGGTTCCCTGCTCCTCGGCCTCTACGACGAAGAAGGCGCGCTTCACTTCATCGGCCACACCTCCAGCTTCAGCGACCGGGAGGCCGCCGAACTCCTACCCCTCTTGGAGGAACTCCGCTCGAACGATCCCTTCGGCCCCGAAGCCCGGCGACCGGGAGCCGAGAGCCGTTGGACGGGAGACCGCGACCTCTCATGGGTACCACTTCTGCCGGAACTGGTGGCCGAGGTGAGCTACGACCAGCTCACCGGCGGTCGCTTCCGTCACGCCACCCGGCTCGAGAGGTGGCGCTCCGACAAGGATCCGAGCGAGTGCACCTTGGATCAGCTCGAGCGTCCGAGCGGCACGTCGTTCTCCGACGTGGTCGCAGCAGGCGGTGCGTAGGAAGCACAGGACCCGGGACGCGGGCGGGGTGGCCTGTCGCGTCGCGATCCGCCCGTCGCCCCACCCCGCCCGGCCGTCAGGCTTGGTGTTCGTCTTCGGTGGTTTCCCCGCCCTCCGCGCGGCGGCGTGAAGGCTGGACGCGCGGAGGCTCGTCGGGCTGCTTGGGGAAGTGGGGCGGCCACGGGGCGTCGCCCAGACCCTCTTCGACGTCGCGGCGCGCGAGGTCGAGGAGACTCCCGAGATCGCCCGCGGCTTCGTCGATGCCGGCGGTGAGATCTCCCACGGCGGAGTATCGGTCGCGGGCGAACGTACCGAGGGGAAAGTCGGTGACCTCCGCGTCGGGCACCTCCTCCCAACGCAGCGGCGCGGATACGAACCCGGTGGGACGCACGCTGTACGCGCTCGCCACCGTGCGGTCCCGCGCGTTCTGGTTGTAGTCGATGAAGACGCCGCGCCGCTCCTCTTTCCACCAGGCGCTCGTGGCGAGCTTCGGCTCCCGCCGCTCCACCTCCCGCGCGAGTGCCAGCGCGGCGCGGCGCACTTCGGTGAACGACTGATCGGGAGCGATGCGTACGGAGATATGGATGCCGCGGGAGCCCGATGTCTTGGGCCAACCCACCAGACCGTGCTCCTCGAGCACGTCGCGGCACCGGAGTGCCACTTTCTGCACCGCTGAAAAGGGCACGTCGGGTTCGGGATCGAGGTCGAGACGCAGCTCGTCGGGCCTCTCGACATCGTCCGCGCGCACGGGCCAGGGATTCAGGTCGAGGCAGTTCAGATGGACCATCCAGATGATGTCGGCCGCGTGCCGAGGCACGAGCAGGTCGGCTGACCGTCCCGACGGGAACCGCACGGTTGCGTACGCGTGCTGCGTCCCGTCCTTCGGCTTGGGCGCCCGCTTCTGAAAGAAGGGCTTTCCCGTAGCGCCGTCCGGCCAGCGCTTGAGCACGGTGGGACGATCGAACACGCCCCGCAGAGCGCCCTCCTGACATGCCAGATAGTGCTCCGCCACGTCCTGCTTGGTCCACCCCTGCTCCGGAAAGAGCACCTTGTCGGGGTGACCAAGGAGGACATCCCGACCGTCGACCGTCATGTGGATGGTTTCAGTCACACGACGCTCCTTCTAAGATCGCACCTATCATATGGCCCGCGTGCGCGCAGCCGAAACCGGCGCTTCCGGGCACGAGGACGGATCCGATGGTACCCTGGATGCGGAAGCCTCCCCCGGCTTCCGATAGGCGGCCGCCGACACGCGGACGCACCGACTGTACGCGCACTGCGAGAGGAACACCATGAACGGTTGGACCGGCACGATCCTCAGAGTCGACTTGACCACCGGCGAGATCTCCGACGAAGCGGTGGACCCGCAGGTGGCCCGCGACTACGTCGGCGGGCGCGGTCTTGGGATCTACTACCTGAACACGGAGATGGACGCCACGGTCGACCCACTCTCCCCGGAGAACATGCTCTGCATGTTCACCGGACCGCTCACAGGCACCCGGGCGGCCACCGGCGCCCGCTACATGATCATGACCAAGAGTCCGCTCACCGGGGCTCTCACCACGTCGAATTCGGGCGGCCACTTCCCCACCGAGATGAAGCGGGCCGGGTACGACGGCATCATCGTCACCGGCCGGGCGGCGGAGCCGAGCTACCTCTTCGTATCCCCCGGGAAGTCCGAGTTGCGGCCCGCCGGGCACCTCTGGGGCAAGGACACCGAGGAGACCACCGACCTCCTGCTCGCGGAGACCGACCTCAAGGCCCGCGTGGCCTGCATCGGGCCCGCCGGTGAGCGCCTCGTTCGTTTCGCCTCCGTGCAGAACGAGAAACACCGCGCCGCGGGGCGCTCCGGCGTGGGAGCGGTGTGGGGATCGAAGAACCTGAAAGCCGTCGTGGTGAAGGCCGAGGGGAAGGACGTCCCGCTTCACGATCCCGAAGCCTTCGCCGCCTACCACAAGACCGTGATCGATACCTACAAAGCCGGGGCCGCCGTCACGCCCGTGGGCATCAGCGTGTACGGCACCACGTACGCCGTGGGCCACGGCGAGAAGATGGGCGACCTCCCCACCAAGAACTTCCAGCGCACGAAGTTCGAACCGTGGGAGGGCGGTATCGAGAAGGAGTTCCACGAAAAGCACTTCATCCGCAGAGGCGCCTGCTTCAGCTGCCCCATCGGCTGCGCGCGCATCAGCAAGGTGGAGAAGCCCGAGCGCACGCTCGTGGGCGAAGGACCGGAGTACGAGACCTGGTTCGCCATGGGCTCGAATTGCGAGATCAGCGAGCTGGAGCCCATCGTCGAAGCCAACTTCCTCTGCAACCGCTTGGGGCTGGACACCATCACCATGGGCGTCACCCTGGCCTGCGCCATGGAGTTGGTGGACCGCGGTCACCTGGACGAAGCCGAGGTGGGGCGACCCTTGCCGTGGGGCGACGGTGCCGCCCTGGTGGAGCTCACCGAGAAGACCGGCCTCCGTGAGGGCTTCGGCGACCTGATGGCCGAGGGCAGCTACCGGTTGGCGGAGCGCTACGGTCACCCGGAGTTGGCGATGGTAGCGAAGAAGCAGGAGATGGCCGGCTACATCCCCCGGCGCCTCCAAGGTATGGGGCTGGCCTACGCCACGTCGCCCATCGGAGGCTCGCACATGCGCGGCGACACCGCCTACTTCGAGCTCTTCGGCACGCCGGTGCTGGTGGACGCGGCCGAGGTGGAGGGCAAGGCCGACCTCGTCGTCACCAGCCAGAACCTCTCCACCATCATCGACTCCTCCGGCCTCTGCATCTTCTTCGCCCACCGGGCCCTCATCACCAAGGACATCCACGCCCGGCCCGTAGGGATCCTCGAGTACCTGAACGCCGCCACCGGCGCCGACTACACCATCGAGGAACTCTGGGAGGCTGGGGAGCGCATCTTCACCGCCGAACGGCACTTCCTGGCGCAGGCCGGTTTCTCGGCCGAGGACGACACGATCCCGCCCCGCGAGCTGGAGGAACCCTTGCCCGACGGTCCGGGCAAGGGCCAGGTGTGTCACCTGCCGGAGATGCTCGAGGAGTACTATCGGCTGCGTGGCTGGGACGCCGACGGCATCCCCACCGCCGCGACCTTGGACCGCCTGGGGATCGCGTAAGAGGGCCTGGACATCGCGGAAGAGAGGTGAGGGCGTGCGGGTGAGCGTGAGCCTCTGCGCGGTGCTGCGCGACCGGGACGGCTGCCCCGAAGGCGACCTCGAAGTCGCCGAGGGCGCCACCCTGGAAGACGCCCTCCGTGCGCTGCGCCTCCCCACCACGCGGGAGTGGATAGCCTGCGTGAACGGCCGGCCGTCCGCGGAGACCACGCCGCTCGCCGAGGGCGACAGCCTCTACGTGTTCCTCCCGGTCTCGGGGGGCTGAGCGCCCCCTAGCCGCAACCGCACGCCAGGCTACAGCACGAAGAGGGCGACCGCCAGGAAGTGGCACACGGCACCGCCCACCACGAACAGATGCCACACCGCGTGCATGTATGGGATCCGCTTCAGCACGTAGAAGGCCGTGCCGATCGTGTACGCGAGGCCGCCGGCCGCTAGAAGCCACACCCCCGCGGTCGGCAGCGTCGCCCTGAGCGGCCCGAGTGCGGCCACCACGATCCAACCCATCCCCAGGTAGGCCAGTGCCGACAACCAGCGCGGCCGGTAGACCCAGAAGGCCTCGGTGGCGATGCCGACCAGCGCGAGGCCCCAGATGAGCACGAACATCCACCACAACCCCTGGTCCCGCAGGGTGACGAGGAGGAAGGGCGTATAGGTGCCGGCGATCAGCAGGTAGATGCCGGCGTGGTCGAGGATCTTGAATACGTGCTTCACGTGTGGCTGGGGGAAGCTGTGGTAGAGGGTCGACGCGGCGAACTCCAAGATCAGGGTGGTGCCGTAGATGATGGCCGCGGCCAGTCTCACGCCGCCGCCTCCCTCCACGGCGAACACGACCAAAAGCGCCAGGGCGGCACTGCTCAGCGCCAGCCCGAGGCCATGGGTAACGCTGTGCGCGATCTCTTCGCCGAGGGTGTAGGGTCTCTTCTTCACAGATGGTGAATGCTAGCAGCTGGGCCGTGCCCTGACCGAGATGTCGATGATCCCACGGGCGCGCCCTCCTTGCCGACGCACCCCGGCCGCCGGCGTGCGCTCGCGCGCCGGCGGCTTTGACAGGATCCCATGGTCGTTCTAGCATGGGCCACATAGACGCGCCAAGCGAAGGAGGAGTCAATGGGCTACGCGATTCTGTTTGTGCTGCTGGCGATAGTGGTCCTGGTGATAGCCGCCTTCGGCATCCGCATCGTGCGGCCGACCCACCGCGGTCTCGTGGAGCGGCTTGGCAAATACAACCGGTATTCCAACCCCGGCTTCCACGTGATCATCCCGGTGGTGGAGCGCATGTTCCAAGTGGACGTCCGCGAGATGCTCGTGGAGGCGGAACCCCAGACCATCATCACCAACGACAACCTCAACGCGAAGGTCGACGCGCAGGTGTATCTCAAGGTGAAGGCCGACGAGGAGAACGTCAAGGCGTCCCAGTACAACGTCGCCGATTACCAGAACCAGATCGTCAACCTGGCCCGCACCACCCTGCGGAACATCATCGGCACCATGACGCTGAAATCGGCCAACAGCGAACGCGGCCGCATCAACGACGAACTCCGCGGCACGCTCTTGACGGAGACCGCCAGCTGGGGCATCGCGATCCTGCGCACGGAACTCAAAGAGATCGACCCGCCGGCCGACGTGCAGGAGACCATGAACAAGGTGGTGAAGGCCGAGAACGAGAAGATCGCAGCCATCGACTACGCCACGGCCACGGAGACCCAAGCCGACGGTCAGCGCCGGGCGGAGATCAAGAAAGCGGAGGGCATCCGGCAGGCGAAGATCCTGGCCGCCGAGGGAGAGGCCCAGGCGATCAAACTGGTGAACGAAGCCGCCAACCTGTACTTCGTCGGCAACGCCCAACTCCTCCGCCAATTGGAGACGGTCGAGCGCTCCCTGGCCCAGAACGCGAAGGTTGTCGTGCCGAGCGACAGTCAGCTCGTGAATATGATCGGCGAACTCGCGGGCGTGGTGCCCATGCCGTCCGTCGGCGGTGCCGGCACCAGCAGCGGCTCCCGACCGGGGGCGAGCACTACAATCCCAGGTCCTGATCGATGATGATCACGGCGAGGCGATCCTTGTCCCGTTCCATCTGGCCGCGGAGCGTGACGTAGTAACGGCAGATGCGGTCGGGGCGGCCGCAGTCGTGGCACACGCCGTCGTCCACGCAGGGCAGCGAGCGGCCCAACGCCGCCGAGGTCTGCGGTGAGGCTATCCGCCTGATCCGCTCCCAAGCCGCCACCTCGTCGGCGACGATCTTGTTCCTACCCGCCACCACGAAGACCTTCTCGGGACCGAAGAGCAAGGCCGCCACCCGATTGCCCCCGCCGTCCACGCAGCAGATCCTGCCGTCTTCGGTGAGGGCGTTGGCGCTGGAGACGTACACGTCGGCCGTCAACCCCGCCTTCTTGCGGGCGCGGTTCTCGACGAAGGAGAGACCCGGCTTGAACTGGTTGATGAACGCGGCCGGGTGGGATTCAGACGACAGATACTCGAAGATGCCCGTCTCGCGGAGGGTCAGCGAGTTGCCGCTCGCCACCGTCGCCCCCGCCGTCATGTGGGGACGGAGGAGGTCGAGCGCGGCGGGCCCGTCGGGTACGAAATGGGCGGTCACGTAGTTACGGGCGAACGCCCGGATGGTCCTCTGGATCACCTCATCCACGCCGACGGTCCTGTTGAGGTCGATGCCTAGTCGCAGCCGCAACCGCAGCCACAACCGTCCGGGCTCCACGTGTCCTCGAACCAGAACTCCAGGCGCTCGTCGATCTGATAGTCGGGCAGAGTGACCCGCATCACGGCCCGAGCTTCGTCGATCTCGGGACCCTCTTCGGTGTCGACCTCGCGCAGTTCCGCGCCCTGCTTATAGACGTAGGTAAGAGGCAGGAAGCCTTTGCCAGCCACCCCGCCGGGCAGCGGCGCCTCGGGCAGTTTGACGGCTTCGATAGTGGCGATGGTACCGTCCTCCGAGCAGACCGGACTCCCGCCGAACTCGCGGGTGAAGGCCGCTTCCGCCTCCTCGCGTGACACGATCCTGCGTTTCATGATCAGACTCCATTCTTGCCTACCCGGCCGCGCGACCGGACAGGCGAACTCCACACCGTGTGTCGATACTCTAGCAAACACTTCGTACCGCACACCGCCGCTCGCCAAACCGTGGGGAACGACTGCCGCGCGGCCACGGCATTGGCGACCTCGTTGAGCCCTCAACCGAGTGCGGCTGGGCCGCCCCGCGACGATGCATCTGGCTACATCCCCGTGAAGTCGGGGGTGCGGCCTTCCAAGAACGCGTTCACCCCCTCGGCGGCAGCCGGGGTCGTGGCCGCGCGTCCGAAGGCCTGGTAGCCCACTTCCAAGGCACCCGCGAGGGTCTGCGCTCGCAGGGCCTGCTCCACGGCATCCATGATGATGTCCACGATCTCGACCGATCGAGGAGGACCATCCTGTGTCGCCGCATCAGGCCGCAGCAGAGCCTCCGTCGGAACGGATGGCGGGGCGTCAAGGTTCACGGGGAGCACGCGGGAGAAGCTGCGCACCCTATCCGCGGCCAGCTTCACCAACTCTTCAGTGTCGCGAGTCGATGCCAGTGCGGAGACGATCCCCAGCTCGAATCCGTTCTCCGCCGAAAGCCGCTCGGCCTTGGTGCTCATCTCGGTGAAGATCCCGGCCGCCTGCGGCCACTTACGATAGGGGATGACCAATCCTCCGATCCCCGGGAGGACTCCGAGATTGATCTCGGGGAGCTGAAAGTACGCCTGCGGGGAACACACCATCTCGTGGCACCGCATCGCGAGTTCCGCCCCTCCGCCGAGTGCGAGACCATTCACCGCGGCGACGATCGGCTTGGTCATCCGGTCGATGTACTCGAGCAACTGCGAGGAATCCCGAGCATACTGAGCGCTCGCCTCCTCGTCGCCGAGCATGGCGGCGAAATAGCCGATCTCTGCTCCGGCGCAGAACGAGCGAGATCCATACCCAACCAGGACGAACCCTGTGACCGATCCATCCGACTCGTACTCCTTGAGCACCTCAAGGATCTCGTCGTTGACCTTGTCGGTAAGGGCATTCAGCTGAGCGGGCCGCCGCAGCGTGATGACGACCACATCATCGAATCGATCGACAACGATGTACTTCTTGAACTCGAGCAGCTGGTCCAGCCGGTCGACGTAGTTCAATCCGGGGAAGCCGGGACGCTCGCGTTCGAACGCTCGGAGCTCTTTCTCGACCTCGTCCACCCCGCTCTCCCGCATCATGGTGAGCGGTCCTTTCTTGAAGCCGAGGGCCAGCTCGCAGCCGAGCTCGAGATCGGAGGCGGTGCCGATCCCCCGCGCGACGATGTCCAAGGATTGGCCGTAGAGGATCCCGAGCAGCCGGGTCTTCACGGCTTCCCGGATATGCGGCTCGATCTCGACCTGCTCACCCTTCTTCGCGACCACCCACCGGAGCACGCTCTCCCATATGGCAGCCGGCTTGTAACAGGCCCCCTCGGCTTCCATCTGTCGCCCGTTCGTCTCGACGATGATCGGATTGCCGTTGGACATGTCGACCACCCAGAAGGGTCCAGCCGCTGCGAACTCCTCAGCGACCTTGTCCACCTGCTTCGCCGTGGCGAAGTCGAGGCAGAAGGCAGCCTCATTGCACCAGTTGTCGAAGATCCGGTCGAGCATGAAGCAGGCGACATCCGTGGTGAGTAGCGGGACCTTGCCCGTGATCGCGAAGAGCCAACGCAGGTAGTTCACAACGCCGCGGGAACATCCCTCCCACTCGATCACCTCAACAGCCGGATTGCGCCACGCAGGTGCAAAGAAGTGAGTGACCGTCGCACGTTCAGGCCGTGCCACGTCTGCGAAAATGACCTGGGCGGGTATCGAGCTCGTGTTCGAGGTGATGATGGTCTCGGGGGACACAAGCCGCTCGATCTGGGCGAAGATCTGTTTCTTCAGAGCGATGTTCTCAGTTGCCGCCTCTATCACGAGATCCGCCCCTTTGAGGGCTTCGTATTCGGTGGAGTAGGTGATGTTCGCAAGGATGGGGCCGACCATCTCCCTCTTCAGTTTGCCTCGTTTGACGCCCTTCTCCGCGTAGGAGCCGTACCGTTCCCTGGCGGCCTCGAGCGGCGCCTCGGCGACGTCGACCAGCGTGAGGGTGATGTCCGGCAAAGCCGCCTTGAGGTAGTAGCCGATATCCGGCCCGATCGTGCCCGCCCCCACGATGGCTACATGGCGTGGGAGACCCCGATCGGGGGTCGCCAACAGGGGATTCTGAAAAGCTCCGTCAAATGCCGTGGAAAATGTCATCTCTCCCTCCTCGACCCTCTTTGGCTAGCCGACTTTGAAGATCAGGGTGGCGGCTGTGTCGCCCGCCGCGCAACCTGTGGCACACCCAAAGCCGCCGCCCTCCATGGCGAGTTGCTCGATCCCTTCTATGATGTGGCGGCCCATGGTGGGAGCCTGCGGATGCCCGTAGATCAGGGAACACCCATAGTCATTCAGGTGATCGTAGGGATCGATGCCGAGCTTGCGCGCCATGTTGATGTCGTTGACGGCGAAGGGGCTGTGCGTCTTCCAGACCTTGATGTCCTTCGGCGCAAGACCCGCCTTCTGAAGCGCCAGCTCGGTAGCCGGGACGGGTGCCTTGCCCATCCTGGCCTTCTCTGCGCGAGCATAGCCGAAGCTGACGATCTGAACGTCGGGGCTGCCCGGTTCGGCCAGTTCGCGCGCGCGCTCGTGACTACACACGGCAAGCGCCGCGTTAGCGTCCGCGGGATGGGTCTGGGAGCCGAACGAGTGGACACCCCACTCGTTCACCGGTTTCAGACCGCTCAGGGCCTCGGGAGACGACTCCGAGACACCCTGGTCGGCGTCGATGGTGATCGTCTTCTTCCGGCCGACAGCAACCTCGAGCGGGAACATGAAGCGCTTTTGGAACTCGCGGTCGTTGGCCAGAGCTCTCTGGTATTGCTCGTACCGGGCCCAGGCAAGCTGGTCACACTCCTCCTTGGTGATCCCCTCCTCCTTGGCGATGAGGTCGGCGGTGTCGACCATGGGCTCTTGCGCCCAGGGATCGAAGCGGAAGTTGTCCATGACCCAGTCTTCGCGCTCGGGGAACCCACCGGGGCCTTTCGGATCATGCCAGGTGGCGTGGGGCCCGTTGGACATACGATCGGCGCCGACGTTGAGCACCCAGTCGGCCGAGCCGACTTCGACCGCGAGAGCGGCCTGGTACACACTGGTGGTGAAGGTGCTGCACGCCTGGCTGATCCACACACCCACCGTGCGTTCAGCCCCGAGGAGTGCCGCCATCCAACTGCCGTTCCAGAAGGCATGCTTCATGTAGACCGTGTTGCCCAGGTGGACGTAGTCGATGAGGGACGGATCCCACGAAGGCCTACGTTCCGCCATCCAGCGCTTGCACGTTGCCCCACCCAGGCGGATCGGATGTTCCCCCGCAAGAGCGCCTTGCCACTTGACAAACGGCGAGCAGTAATAGCCTCCGTAAGGGATATATGCGTTAGTGAACATGACCCAACCTCCTAGTGCCGGTGGTTATCGCCAGCCGTCCGGGCGACTCCCCGACCCGACCCAGAGTCGGTAGCAGTACCGCCGGCGGCGCAAACCACTTGTGGTCTAATCGTTCGTGCTCTAATCGTCATGTGGCCGTCCTCCGACGCCAGACGGAACACGGCGGAGGTGCGGGAACTTCATCACTCGTCGCACTTGTAGTCGATCACCTCGACGAGCACGCCGTTCAATCCCTTGGGATGCACGAAACCATAGTCACAACCCAGCGGTGAGGGGAGCACCTTTCCGTGCTCAGGATCGGAGATGATCGGGTAGCCTTTGGCGTCCAACTCCGCGATCGCCTCGGCGGTGTTCGGTACGTTGAGTCCGATGAGGGTGATGCCTTCACCACGCGCTTGGATGGACCGAGCGGTCGGCCCGTCGCCCGTTGTGTCCTCCAATAGTTCGAGTCCCACCTCGCCCACCATGTAGCGGGCGACGCGCACCTTGGCGGCCTCATCTGTGTAGGTCTCGTCGGGTCCCGACTTACCCAGGACGGGCTCCCACAGCTTCTGGGCGGCCGCCAGGTCCTTCACCGCGATGCAGATGTGGTCTATCTTGTTTATCTTCATCGTGTCCTCCGACTAGAGTCGACCGCGGTCGATGCGCATGATGAGCCCTAGAGCTTGCCCAGCCGCCTTGCCGGCGTGAGCGGGAGTCGGCGCGACTCGGCGAGCCGCAATCAGCGTGCCCGGTGTCCTGCGCCGCTGCGGCCCGCGAACACCGGGCACGCACTCTTGTGCCCCATCGTGTGCCGGCGGCCGCTCGCTACCCCGCAACCAGGGAGGTGACGAGTTCCGGTATGGCGATCAGCAAGGCGATCGTCACCACGTATGCCGGGAAGAACCACATGCTCCCGCGCATGATGGTCGCGATCGGTATCTCCGGGCGCAGCCCCTTGACGATGTAGAGGTTGACCCCCACGGGAGGCGAGATCGCGCCGAGCGTGGTGAGCAACGTCACCAGTACCGCGAACCACATGATGTCGTACCCGAGCGCTTCGGCCAGCGGAAAAAAGACCGGAACGCTCAGCGTCAGGAAGCCCAGCGCGTCAGAGAACATGCCGCCCAAGATGTAGATCACAATAATCACGAGGAGCACCCAGAGCCGGTCGATATCCAAAGTGGTGACCCATGCCGCGAGCTCGCTGGGGAGGTATGCCGCGGTGAGGAAGCGACCCAACACCACCGCGCCGGTCACAAGTAAGACCACCATGGTCGACGTGCTGATGGTGTCCCAGACGGCCGCCTTGAGCCGCTCCCATGTGAGCTTGCGTCGCACGGCGGCGATGACCAGCGCACCGAAGCAACCCATGGCACCGCCCTCTGTCGGCGTGAACCAGCCTCTGTACATGCCGCCGATGACGAAGATGAACAGCACGATGGTCTCGATGACGCCGCCCAGCGCCTTGAGCTTCTCGACGAACGTGGTGGCCGGGCCGGCCGGGCCGAGCGCGGGCCGTCGCCAGCAGAGCACCAGCACGGTGATGGCGAAGAGCACGGTCAGCAGGAGCCCCGCGGGGATCTCGGCCACGAAGAGCTTGGCGATCGACAGGTTGTACTGGATACCGATGACGATCAGCACCACGCTCGGCGGGATCATCACGCCGAGCGTACCGCCGGCGGCGACAGAGCCGGTGCTGAGGCCGTCGTCGTAGTCGTACTCTTTCATGTTGGGGAGGGCGATGGTCCCCATGGTGGCTGTCGTGGCCGCGTTCGAGCCACATATGGCCCCGAAGGCGGCCGACGACAGCACGGTGGTCACCGCCATGCCGCCCCGCACATGGCCCACCCACGCGTATGCGGCCTTGAAGAGATCGTTGGTCACCCCTGACCGGAAGGCGATATTGCCCATGAAGATGAACATGGGCACCACGCTCAGTCCGTAGGAACTGAACTGTTCCCAGATGTCGGAGCCGATGATGTTGAACGCCTGGGTCCTACCCAGAATGATCCACAGGCCTGCGAAGCCCACGGTGAACATGGAGAAGGCCACAGGCATCTCGAGCATCATGAGCACGACCAGGAGACCTACACCAATCAAAGCGATGGTGACGTCGCTCACGGCTTCACCGCCTCAGACACCTTTGCCATGGAATAGATCAGCAGCCTCACCGCAAAGAGGAACACGCAGGCCGCGACAATCCAGAGCAGCGGGTAATACGCAATCTGCAGGGTGTCGGAGAGCGTGCCCGTCTGCCTCATGTGGCCCGCCCGCACGATGATCTGCCACGCGGCCATGCCGAACACCGCCACCGCAACAAGGCCCAACACTCCGACGATTCCCGCCGTGAGCCGAGCCGGGAACCGCTGCGTCAGCAGGTCGATGGCGATGTGAGCCTTCTTCTTCTGTGAGTACGGTAGGGCGAAGGCCGCGATCAGGGCAGACAGGTACCCCACAAGCTCCGCCGTGCTGCCGTAGGCTGAAGCCACCTGGCGGGCGACTACGTTGGTCACTACCAAGAGCATGAGGCTCACCAAGAGCAGGCCGGCCACGACGCCCATCCAATCGCCGATCGCATCGGCGAGCTTCACAAGTCTTTGCACTCCCCCTCCCTTTCGTTCGTGCCGGCGGCTGCCCGGCGGCCTATGGGGCTCCGGCGGGCAGTCAGCCGGCCCGGCGGCCGCTCAGCAAAGGACCGCGGGCCGGCGGGCAGTCAGCCGGCCGGCCCGCGGAATCAGTCGTCCACAACTGGTGGCCCTTGAAAAAGTTACTGGGCGAACTTCGTGGCTGCTTCTTGGTACTTGGCCCAGAACTCGGTGCCCGGCAGCCCCTTATCGTTCACGACACCGATCCACTCGTCGATAAGAGGCGCCAGCGCTTCGTCTATTTTGGTCGACTCCTCGGCGCTGACGGCGACGACGCTCACGCCCTGAGTACTGGTCGACCAGTCGAGGGAGGACTGCACGCTGGTGTCGAGCACGTCACCGGCATAAGCGGCCGCCTCGGGAGCCAGCTCCTCGATGACCTGCTTGACGTTGTCGGGCAGCTCGTCCCACCGCGCCTTACTCATCACGACCAGGGCGCTGACCTGGCCAAGAGGCTTGTCCATGACGAATTTGCACTTCTCGGCGTACTTGAAATCCTGCAGAACCTCGCGAGAGCTCATCAGGCCTTTGATGACGCCTGTTTGCAGGGCCTGAGAGACTTCTGACTGAGGCATACCGACGCCCACGCCACCGAGGGCCTCAAGGATCTTGGGGCCGCCGGGAGTGCGGATCTCGGCACCTTTCAGGCTCGCCAGAGTATCGTATTCGTTGATTGACATGATGTAGGCAGGTTCAGTTGAGAAGGCCGTGATGACCTTGAAGTCGGCAAGCTCGGCAACGTCCTGGTTCGCCCACACCACGTCGAAGAACGCGTTGCTCGCCTGGGTCGCGTTGCCGCCGGGGTACAAGCCGGGCAAATCATGGATGGAGAGCAAGGGGAAGCGCCCCGGCTCGTAGGTCACGAACGACAGCCCGATATCGGCCACGCCCTGCAGCACGCCGTCGTACATGTTCTTGGCGGTGAGAAGGGTGCCGCCCGGGAAGGTCTGTACCTCGACCTGGCCGTTGGTGCGCTTGCCAACCTCTTCGGCCCACCACGTCATCTGCTTACCGGGGAAGGTGGCCTCGGGAGCGAAGTAGGCATACTTGAGCGTGATCTTCTCGGCCGGAGCGGTGGTGTCGGTGGACGGCGCGGCCGTAGTGCCGGTCTCGCCCGGCGCAGCTGTTGTGGTTACTGCGTCTTCGCCGCCGCACGCCACCAGGGTGAACGCGAACAGGGAGAGGATGCAAACGGTTACGATTGCCAAGTGGTGCCTTTTCATCGTGGTACCCCCGATCTCGATATGCTGTGTCTGCGACCTATCTACGCCTTGAAGCTCCCTGCGCTTTCGGTAGCGCGCGGCTTCCGTCTCACAGCTGTCGAAAACCCCAGGCCGCACCTCCTTCTCGTTCGGGCCGGTCGCAATCCGCTTGCCCGGATGCGTGGTTCCAAACCAAAACATACCACGTGGCGAAGGTGCTCCAGCAGGGTCGGCGAACATGTCATATCTCAATAGTTCGTCCTCTAAGCGTCAGGATACGACTATAGGTCCGAAAGTCAGGAGTGTGGGAAGCTATCCTGATCCCGCTCAAACCTGAGCCCTAGGAGGCTGTTGAAGATCGAGGCCTTGGCCACCAGAACGCACTGGACGGCGCGATACGGCGTCCTCGGTCGCGCCCGTAGCGCCGCTACGAGCGCGCCTCTCGTCCTTGTCACGCGCTCGCCCATTGCGCCCTGGCGGCGAAGCGTCATTCTTCAACAGCCTGCTTGCGTCACGGGCCCGCACCGAGAAAGGACCCACATGGACGAGCGGAAGAGACTCCTCAAACAGCGTTACAAGTTGGAAGGCCGGACGCCGGGCATCTTCCGGGTGCGCAATCTGGTCACCGGCAAGGTCTTCCTGGGTTCGGCGATCGATCTGAACGGCCCCCTCAACAGAATCCGCTTCCAACTCGAGCACGGCAGCTATCGGGATGGCGCGCTTCAAGCGGACTACGATCGATTGGGAGCGGAGGCCTTCGCCTTCGAGATCCTGGATAAGGTGGACGCGGACGGCAGGCCGCCGGACGAACTCGAGGGTGAGCTGGAGAAGCTCGAGACCACGTGGGCGTCCACCCTGGATCCCGAGAACACCTACAACACTTCGGAGCGCCTGCGCTTCCCCTGAAGCGCACTCCCGCGGCGAGGCGTCATGCTTCAACAGCCTCTAGATCTCGATCTGCTCCGGGTGGTCGCGCTCATCCGCGAGCCACTGTCCGTCGTCGATGTTCTCGCCCGCGATACGTTCGATCGGCAGGCGGAGATACTTACCGGAGGCCTCCACGGCGACACTGCCGTCGGCCAGCACGATCTCGCCCGTCCCCTCGAATAGACGGGTGGAGTCCTTCGTGATCCGTCCGACAGCGCGCACTTCGGCGTCGAGCGGCACGGGTTTGCGATACCGAACGGTGAGTTCCACGGTCACACCCCACGCATCGTCGTGTGTCATGTTGATAGCCCGGCCGATGGTCTCGTCGAGGATGGCCGACGACACGCCGCCGTGGAGACGACCGGGGTAGCCCTGATGCTCGGGACGAGGCTGGAAGATGCCCGCAAGTTCCCCGTTCTCCAGCTCGAGGAACCGCGCTTTCAGCCCGGCGGCGTTCTCCGTGCCGCACACCAGGCACATGCGACTCACGTGCTGAACGCCGCGCACCCTCCTCTTCCTGCTGTCCGTCATCAGGCTCCTCCCACCGACCCACCGGGCGACGGCCCCGATGATATCGCGTCGCCGAGATCCGGGCCGGCACCGGTATTCGAGGCCGCGCGCGCCTCGGCGCCGGCGGCGTCCATCGCAACCCGCGCGGCGGATCTCTGCGCGTGGGGATCCAGCCGGAGTGTGACCACAAAGGTGACGAGGGCAAAGCCGGACGCGATGAAGAAGGGGACCTGGTAGCCCACGAAGTTGAGGATGTACCCCACGGCGACCGGCACCACGATCGCGGTGGCGTGCAACAAGGTCACCCCCATCCCCAGACTGGGGGCCACCTCCTCCGGCACCGCGATCTTGCGCAGATAGGTGGCCGCACCGATCGGCGCGACGGGACCCACGAACCAGTAGAGCATGTAGCAGAGGATGGCTATCGCCACGTTGTTCGCCAGTGCGTAGCCGGCGAAGGCCACGACGAAGCCGAGATTCACCAGGGAGAGCGTGCGCCGTTCACCGAAGCGGTCGATCATGGTGCCCACCCACGACGCGGACACCATACTGATGAAGGCCACCCCCAGCAGGACGCCTGAGATCTGAGCCACACCGAGATGGAATCGGTTCACCAGCACCCACAACCCGAAGGAGAAGAAGATCTGTTGCCGCGCCCCGTCGAACAGGTTCAGGAGATAGAAGTACTTGTACGCACGCCTGAACACGATGCGTTCCCGCCGAACGGCCGCCTGCTGGGCCCGGCCTTCGTGCAGGTGCGGAAACCGAACGATGGCCACCCCTCCAAGGACGGCGATCACCCCGAGGAACACGAACATGGGCCGGAAGGAGACCAGCTCGAACTGGAAGGCCACCAGGATCACCAGGAGGGCGACGAACGTGCCGGCTTGGCCGATCGCGGCCATCTGTCCGAGAACCCGGCCACTCCTCGACTCCGTGGTGAGACTCATCCCTAGGGCGGGCTGGGTCTGCAGTACCGTGTGGAAGCCCAAGCTGGACAGCACCACCCAGGGCACGACGCCCCAGAAGCTACTCGTGAAACCGATGAGGGCCAACGCGACCCCGAAGAGCAGGAGGGCTCCGGCCGTCACCCGCTGCAGGGACACACGGTACAACACGGCGGTGAGGAGGATCAGGAAGAACCCCGGCACCTCGCGGATCGCCGTAATGTAGCCGAACTGGGGCCCCTCCATATGGAGCACTTCTTCGAAGAAGTTCGTGAAGAGGCCCTGCTGGGCGTTCACGGCGAAACCGAACAAAGCAGACATGGCCGCGAGCATGATGAACCCGCGGCCTCCCGGCGTGCTCCACATCTCTCGAACTCGACTCAACCCATCTCACTTCCGGAAACTCAGACGAGATCCTGACGCAACGGCGCATGGTACCTCAAGTGCGGGCCGGGCGGCACACGCCAGGGGCCCCGGTTGCGCCGATGGCCGCCTCGGAGGTACCGTACGCTCATGACCGTCACCAAGCTCTTCTGGGAAGACCCGTACGCCACAGAGACCGTCGCCACCGTGACCGGTGTGCACGGTGCCGAGATCACGGTGGACCGCACGGTGGCCTTCGCCTTCTCGGGCGGACAACGCTCGGATCGCGGTACCATAGGCGGCCGCGAGATCCTCGAGGCTGAGACCCGCGGTGCGGAGATCGTCTACACTCTGCCCCCGGATCACGGGCTCATGTCCGGCGACGAGGTGACAGTGTCGATCGAGTGGCACACCCGCTACCGGGTCATGCGTCTGCACTTCGCGACGGAGCTGGTGCTTGAGCTGGTCACGAGGCACTTCGGAGCACCGCCAAAGCTGGGGGCGAACATCACCGAGGAGAAGGCCCGCCTGGATTTCCGCTGGGAGTCGGGCAGCATCGCGGAGACCTTCCCCTTGGTCACCCGGGAGGTGAAACGCCTGGTGGCCGCGAACCTCGAGATCACGAGTGCGTACGGCGATGAATCGGCCCAGCGCCGATTCTGGCGGATCGAAGGCTTTGCTCAGGTACCCTGCGGCGGCACCCATCTGCGCCGCACGGGGGAAGTGGGCGAGATCACGCTTAGACGCAAGAACCCCGGCGGAGGCAAGGAGAGGATCGAGATCAGTCTGGCCGAGACGTAGACGGACGGCTCTGGCCGAGACGTAGACGGACGGAGGAGGAGGAATGGCGGAACCGGTTACCGGCCTCGAGGAGAGGCTGCTGAACCAAGCTCACGCACTGGGTGCGACCCTGGCCGGGATCGCTCGGACCGAGGCGGTGACCGGCTCTCCCTCGCACCAAGGACGGATAGCCCGCTTCGCCGGGGTGGGCTCGGCCCCCGACGCGGACGATACGGCGGGCGGGAGATCCGATCGCCCCGGCGGCCTCCTGTTCGCGGGGGGCGCGGTGGTGGTGGTCGCCCTGGCCCACTCCCCGGAAGAGCCCGCGCTGGACTGGTGGGGAGTCCCGGGTGGCACGAGAGGGAACGGACTCCTCATGGAGATCACCCAGGGGCTGTCCTCGTGGCTGACGGCGGAACTCAGGACTGAGGCCCACGACCTCCCCTACTACCCCGACAAGGGCGGCGCCTTCCTCAAGGACGCGGCGGTGTCCGCCGGGCTCGGGTGTATAGGCAAGAACAACCTGCTCGTGACCCCCGAGCACGGGCCGCGCGTGCGCCTGCGGGGCGTGGCGGTTGATGCCCCCCTCGCGCCCTCGGGCCCGCTGTGGCCGGACCCCTGTGACGGTTGCAGCGAACCCTGCAGGCGCGCCTGCCCGCAGGACGCCTTCGCCCGCGTGGTGCACTCCTCCATCGCCCTGGAGACGCTGACCCTCCCCGGTCGCACCGGATGCTTCGACCGAGAGACGTGCAACGTGCAGATGCTCGCCGACGAGGCCTCCGCCACCGACGGGCTCGTGCGCTACTGCCGACGTTGCGAGCTATCCTGCATCGCCGGGTTGTGAAGCCGGACGAAGCCGGGCAGTAACCGCGGGCCTGCGTCCATTCGCCCTGAGGCGCGCGCGGCGGCCGCCTGTCCTCACGCGGCCGCCTCTTCGGGCGCGGAAGCCTGCTCCTCGGCGGCTCGGCCAGACGCGCGGTAGAGAAGCGGACCGGCAGCCAGGAAGACCGAGCCTGCGAGCCAGGCCACAGGGATGGTAGCGCGCTCCGAGAGCCAGCCCAGAGCCGGCTGACCACCCGAACCGCCCGCGTCGGAGAAGAACGCGTCCAAAGAGAGCACGGTGGCCCTCTGGGCCGAGGGGATGTACGAGTTGATGTAGGCCATGCGCACGGGCCCGGTGACCCCGAACACCACACCGAAGCAGAGCCACAGCGCGATGGCCAGCCCCGCGGGCAGGAGACCCGGCCCGACCCCGGAGAGCCCAATGGCCGCGATGCCCACGGTGAGGCCCAACGTCACCCAGCCCCCGAGTTCGAGCACGCGCCACGGGTGCCGCCGCGCCTCGCCCTCGCGCATGATGCGCCCCACCAACGAATTGCCGGCTATGCCCATGAGGGAGAACGCGGCCGTCACCACCCCAAGGAGCCAGACGTAGTCCCGCCCCAACAGATCGAGGATGTAGGGCTGCCAGGCGTACCACGCAAAGATGAAGAACACCCCGCTCGCGGCAGAGCTCCAGAGCAGCGGACGGACCACCGGACTGCGCCAGCCAAAGCGGATGCCGTCCCGGAAGATACCACGGGACTCGGCCCCGATCGTGCTCAGCTCGAGCGGCCGCGGGGTGAAGCCCACGTCGCGGATCAGTGCGGCGGCGACCACGAAGGCGACCGCCAGCAACACCACCCGGACGATGTACGGCCACGACAGCCCGAACTGCCCGAGCACGCCGCCCATCAACGAACCCACGAGCATCCCGCCACCCGACGCCATCTGCCCCCACGCGAACACCCTGTCTTTCGGCCCCTCCCAACCGGTGCCGTCGAGGGCGTCCACGAGCCAGGCGTCGAGCGCGCCCGTCTGAAAGGTGAAGCCGAGACCAAGGATCGCACTGGCCCCGATGAAGCCCCAGATACCCAGGCCCCATTCGGGCGTCAGAACATACAGAAGGGTGGACACCAACAAGGTGGCCATGCAGAAGAGGAGAGAGGCTCTCCGTCCGATGGTATCCGCCACCACCCCGGTGGGGATCTCGAAGGCCATCTGTCCCACCGTGAAGACGGTGTTCACGAGCATCACCTGGAACAGCGACAACCCCCCGATGCGTATCAAAAAGATGGTGTTGATGGCCCAGATGAGAGCGGAAGCCAGCGTGAACAGTGTGTAGACGACCAGGTAGGCGGCCACCACGTTCCGGGATGAGTAGGGGCCGCGTTCAGGCACGGCGGGCCACGCGTCGGACAACACTCAAGACGGATCGAATACTCATGGTCTTCTATGTTCCCAGACGGACCCGGAGCCAGACCCCGCCCTACGGCAGCGTGTAACCGTACCGTCCGGCCAGCCCCAGCTCCCTCACCGCCCGCAGTCCCGGCTCGAGGGCCTCCGCGGAAAGCGCGCGATACGGGCGCCTCAGATCCCCCGCCGGCATGCCCAAGGCCCGGGCCAGCGACTTCACCGGGATCGGGTTGACGGCGGAGTAGGTGAAGAAGACGAGCGGTAGGAGGCGCAGGTACGTTTCGCGGCACGCTTCGGCGTCGGCGAACGACTCCCAGGGCTTCGAGATCACCGCCAGCTCAGCCGGCGCGATGTTGCCGGTCATGTTGGCCGTACCTTGACCTCCGAGCGACATCACGGGCATCACGAGGCCGAGATTCGGCGAGTCGCAGCACATCACCGCCATATCGGGGTCGCCGGCCAGCACCTGCGCGATCTGAGCCACCCGCGAGGTCGACTCCTTGAGGATCACCACGTTCTCGTGCTCGGCCAGACGCAGGACGGCCTCGGCGGGCAGGTCGGTCTTCACCCGCGTGGGGTTGTTGTAGATGCCGATGGGGATGGGACTCGCCTCCGCCACCTCGAGGTAGTAGGCGACGGCGTCCTCCACCGGTGGGCAGATGTAGCTGGGGATGGTGATGATGGCCCCATCGGCGCCCTCGGCCCCGGCATACCGGACCATCTCGATGGTGGACTCGGTGCTGTTGCCGGTGCAGCCGTAGTACAGAGGCATGCCGGGACGACGGAACTTCACCGTCTCGCGGATGATGCTCCGACGCTCGTCCGGAGTGAGCAGCGATACCTCGCCCGTCGACCCCATGAGCAGCAGAGCGCTGGTGCCGTGCTCGTGGTGGAAGTCGATCCAGGTGCGGAAGCCTCCGTAGTCCACGGAGCCGTCGGCGTTGAACGGCGTGATGGTGGCGCAGAAAGAACCCTCGAGTGCGACTTTAGGCATGTGTGGACCCCTATGTGGGCGGGCCACCTCGTCGGCGGCTTGGTTCGTGACGGTCAGGCCGCCACTGTATCCGATGGAATCGAGCCACGCCAAGCCGCGGGTGCCGGGCGACCGCACTGGACCTCTATTCGTGGGGGTCCTCATGTTTGCCGACGATCCGCTTTGCCTCGCGCTCCAAGTCGCTCTCGTAGTCCCGGTCCTGGATAACCCGGAACCGAGCGTACTCCTCCTCCGCCAGCCCTTTGGCGACATCATGCGAGACGCGGCCGGCGTCGGTGAGGATCTCGTACTCATTGAACTGCAGGAATGCATCCAGCTTCTTGGCCCAATCCGCCATGCGCATGGGTATTTGGCGAGCTGCTTGGTTCTCGGCGTAGTCGAGAAACATCGACACGATCCGCTCCAAGGCTTTGATCTCGTCGTCGGCCAGATAGTTCTTGGCCACCGTGACATCCGGTTTGAGTATCTTGCCCCCGGGAGCGTTCCTCCAAGTGGTCAGGCCCATGTGCGGTTTAGCGGCGTCGGCCCGATCGGCGATGATCTCCGCCGCCGTCTTGCAGGCGATGGCCCAATGGAGCCTGTTCTGCACCGTGGCGAAGAACGTCTGCGTCATCTCCACATCGCGGCTGTAGTCGATGCTGCACTGCTCGTAGATATCGGTGATCTTCAGGTAGAAGCGCCGTTCGCTCGCCCGGATCTCGCGAATACGCTGGAGTAGTTCATCGAAGTAGTCCTTGCCGAACCGCTTGCCCTGCTTGAGCCGCTCGTCGTCGAGCACGAACCCCTTGATAGATTGTGGAAGCCGGTTTGGTACTTCTTGCCGTCCGCGGCAGTTATCCGGAAATTCCGGAGAACTGACCCCTCATCCAATTCACCCGAGGCGAAGATGTTGCGCAGGTGCTCGCTGATGGTACGAGCATCGACACCGAAAAGTTCGGCCATGCGGCGCTGGCTGAGCCAGAAGGTCTCATCCTCGAAGAACACTTCGACCCGAGCCACCCCGTCGGCCGACTCGTAGAGAATGATCTCGCCTTCGCGCGCCTTGTCCTCCCCGTCCATCAACCCACGCCTTTTCTGCGGCCTTCGGAACAACCTGCAACATCGTAACGCTCATGCCAGGCTACCAGGGACGCGTCATCGTGTCCCTACTCCATTGGTTGCACGCTGGCGGAACCGCGGCGCATCGGCACGAACGTGCTAGGCTCCGAGCAACGACCCATCCCGTCCAGCCGGACTTGAGAGGCAGGCCCACCCGCCCATGAGAGCGCCGTCCGAAGCGTTTCGCACCACGATCAAAGTGTGTTTCAGCGACATCGACAACGCGGGCATCGTCTACTACCCCCGCTTCCTGCACTACTTCCACCTGGCAATGGAAGAATTCTTCTTCAACGAACTCGGGATCGATTTCGCGGACGTGCTTCACGAACGCAACGTCTCCCTGCCCACCGTGCACCTCGAGGCCGATTTCCGGCAGAGACTCAAGTACGGCGACCGTATCGACATGGAGGTGCGCGTGCTCGAGGTCGGCCGGTCGTCGATCCGCTGGGGGTATAGAGGTTACCGGGAGGCCGGGGGCGACGGCCTCGTGGTGGAGGGCAACAACGTGACGGTGTGCGTGGACACGGGCACGTTCGAGAAGATCGAGGTGCCGGACTGGCTACGCCGTGGCTTGACCGACTACACCGCGCGGCTGTCGCCGGCGCGGCCCACCGAGTGACGGCCGCCCGCGAAAACACCGAGGGGCGCGCGTCCGCCACCCTCTTCGTCGACGCCGACGCCAGCCCCGTCACCAGCGCGGCGATCTCGATCGCCCGTGCGCACGGCCTCCCCGTCGTGCTGGTGAGCAACGCGAGCCAGAACCTGGGTCGCCACGCCGCGCGTCCCGGGGTGGAGGCGGTGCAGGTGGGCTCCGGTCGAGATGCCGCCGACTTCGCCATCATCACCCGCCTGCAGCCGGGCGACGTGGTGGTCACCGGCGACCTGGGCTTGGCGGCCATGGCCCTGGGCCGCGGCGCCCGGGTGCTGGGCTTCCGCGGCCGTGAGCACACCGCGGACACCATCGACATGGAAATGGCACTCCGTCACGCGGAACAGAAGCATCGCCGGGCCGGCGGGCGCACCCGCGGCCCGGATCCCCTCACCGACGAACACCGCGAGAACTTCGCGGCCGCCCTCGAACGTCTGCTGAGTTCACACCCCCAGAGGTGAGCGCCTCTCGAGTGCGTATCCTGGCAATGATCCCGGCCTTCAACGAAGCCCCGCGAGTGGGCGCGGTGGTACGGGACACCGCCCGCTTCCTGCCGGTGCTGGTGGTGGACGACGGCTCCACCGACGACACCCCCGCGGCGGCCAAGGCCGCGGGAGCCACCGTCCTCAGGCAGACGCCGAACCAGGGGAAGGGCGCTGCACTCAAGGCCGGTTTCGCCTGGGCGCTGCGCGAAGGCTGGGACGCGGTGGTCACCCTCGACGCCGACGGTCAGCACGATCCGGCCGAGATCCCTGCATTCCTCGAGGTCCGCGCCGCCGGCAACGCCGACCTCGTCATCGGCGCGCGCGACTACCACCGCATGCCACCCCAACGGCGGCTCTCGAACACCCTGAGCCGCTGGATCATCTCCCGGGCGGTCGGTCGGCCCGTGCCCGACAACCAATCCGGCTACCGGCTACTATCCCGCCGGCTGATGGAGGCGGTACTCGCGAGCCCGGAACAGGGCTTCGCCTTCGAAGTCGAGATGATCGCCCTCTGTGCTCGTCTTGGATACCGCATGGAATGGCTGCCCATCCGAACGATATACGCCGGGCAGAAGAGCCATATCCGTCTGGGGAGCCACGTTCTCGGCTTTCTGCGCGTCGCCGCCAGGGCGCGCCGGGTGGCCCGCGGCGGGGCGGACACGGCCACGAATCGAGACGCCAGCAACGAATAGGAGGAGTGAGATGGAAGACGTACACAAGATATTCACCCAGTTCAAACAAGAGTTCCCCGATGTCTACGCCGACTACGAGAGGCTCGGCCAGGGGATCCACCAGCGGGGTGGCCCGCTCGACGATAAGACCAGGGCGCTGCTGAAGCTCGCGGTATCCGGCGCCGCCGGACATCTGCGGGCACTGGAGACCCACGTGCGGGCCGCACGCGAGGCGGAGGTCAACGAGGAGGAGATCAAACACGCACTGCTCATGCTCATCACCACGTGCGGCTTCCCCACCTTCATGGAGGCCTACCAGACCTACGCCAAACTCGGCGATTGAGCCCACCGGCGGAGCACGCCGACCTATGACTGGTCGCCCCTGCCCCTCACGGGCTACCATAGGCACGCGCGGCCTTCGGTTTCGATGCACCGGTGCGGTCGCGGACGGTAAAGACCTACCGGCGAGGTGTGGTGGTGACTGAGGAGCGCGGACTCGAGGCCGCCCGCACAGACGGGAACTCGAAGATCGTCACGGGCGAGGTGCAGCTCCGCCACCTCCCCGAGTTCTTCGCCGTGGTGCTCACCGGGCGCGGACCGTACACGGGCATGCCCGAAGAGCTGGCACGTCTGAAGTCCTGGGCGGAGGGGATCGGCGTGTACGCCACCGGCAGCGTCGTCGGCATCTTCTACGAGAAGGCGTGGGTCACGGCTGAAGCTTCGAGATACAGCCTCTGCCTCCCCACCTCCAAGAATGAAGCCGAGCTGGCCCGAGCGGAGCTGGCAAGATCCTCGTCGGATGAGGGCATCAGCGTGCGCGAGATACCGCGAACGCTGATCGCCGGCGCCTTCTATCGGGGTCCGGCCACGGAATCGGCCCCCACCCTCGAGAAGGTGGCGGGGTGGATCAAAGAGCGTCCCTACCTGCCCGCGGGCGCGCCCCGGGAAGTCTACCTGGCGGAGCCGGGCGTGTTGGCGGGGGGCCTCGTCGAAATGGAGATCCAACAGCCGGTCATACCCAAACCCCGCTGAGTCCGAAGAGGGGCCGAACTACCGCGGCGTCTATCCGGACCGTTCGCGCAGGCAGGCGATACGCTCAAGCACCGGAGGGTGCGAGTAGGTGAGCGCCACATACAGCCGGTCGGGGGTGAGATTCGCGAGATTGTTCTTCGCCAGAGTCTTGAGGGCGGACACCATGCTCTCCGGGGAACCGGTGGTACGCGAGGCGAAGGCGTCGGCCTGCCGCTCGTGCCTGCGGGAGAGAGCGTTGAGAGCGATCGAGAGCGCGAATTCGATCGGTGTGATGAGCAGCAGGAAGAAGACCAACCCCGCGTGCACCGACGGCGTCTCGACCCCGAAGGCGGCAAAGAGGCCCCGCTGCTCCAGGGCCCACGCGAGAAGCGCGAGCATCACACCGAGCTGGAGTACCGACAGGGCCATGCCTTTCAGCACGTGCCGCTCCCTCCAGTGCCCGAGCTCGTGGGCGATCACGGCCAGGAGTTCCGGTACGGGGTGCTGCTCGATCAGCGTATCGAACAAGGCGATGCGGCGCGTGCGACCGAATCCCGTGAAGAAGGCGTTGGCCCGCGAAGAACGGCGGGAGCCGTCCATCACCAGCACCGCTCCCAGAGGGAAACCCACCGACTCGGCGTAGGCGGAGATCCCGCGGCGCAGCTCGCCGTCTTCCAGGGGCGTGTACGTGTTGAAGAGCGGCATGATCCAGGTGGGGAGCACGAACTGCACCGCCGCGAGGAACAGAGACGCCGCGACCCACGCGTACAGCCACGCCCACGGCCCCGCGTAGACGAGCAGAGCGAGGACCCCCGCCAGCAACGCCCCGCCGAGGACGACGGCCAGCGCTGCCCCTTTCAACATGTCCGCCACGAAGACCCCCACCGTGGTCTTGTTGAAGCCGTACCGGGCTTCGAGCACGAATGTGGAGTACGCGCGGAGAGGTAGCGCCAACAACGCCTGGGCGCCCACCAGGGCACCGACGAAGACGAGGCCCCGTCCCACCGGCCCGATCTCCAAACCCGCCACCACCCCATCCAGCCACGCGAAACCGCCGGCGAACCAGAAGACCAGGAGCGCGACGAGCCGGACGGCCGCTGCAAGCGTGCCGAGACGAGTGCGCTCGCGCGTGTGGCGTTGCGACCGGGCGTAGTCGTCGGCATCGTAGACGCCGACGAACTCCGAGGGGAGCTCGTCGCGCAGGGCGCGGAGGTTCCGCAGGTCGGCATACCGGCGCATGCCGGTCTCCAGAAGAATCGCCGCCAGGATGATGGCACCGTATGCGTTCATTCGTATATGGTAGCCCACGCTGCGTGGTCGCCCGGCCGTGAGCCGGACACGACCGTACCGCTCGAGAAGGAGGCGAACCGCTGAACCCGGCTTTGTGGGGCATCATCACGGCGCTCGGTTGGGGCACGGCCGACTTCATCGCGCGCTTCACCGGCCGTTCGCTCGGACCGCGGAAGGCCCTGTTCGGCATGTTTCTCGCCAGCGGTGCGGTATTCACGGGAGTGGTGGTTCTCACCGGCGATCCGTGGCTCTCCCGCGCGGGCGGCGGCACCGCCGGGTCCGCCGCGGCGGGGTGGTTCTACGTCCTTGCCATGGGCGCGGGGATGACGCTGGGTACGCTGCTCCTCTACTGGGGGCTCACGCGCGGCCCCGTGACGGTGGTCGCCCCCATCGTCGCAAGCTACCCGGCATTCAACCTCCTCCTCGCGGTCGCCGTTGGCACCAGGCCCTCACTCGCCCAGTGGGCGGCCACCGCCGCGGTGATGGCGGGCGTGGTACTCGTCGCCACGCTGGCGGCGCCGGACGAGGCGCCCGAGGTGGAGCGCTCGAAGAACCACGCGCGGACGAGCGCGACCCACGTGCGGAGAAGCGCGGGCATAGCCCTCCTCGCCTCGCTGATATTCGCCCTTGTCTTGGAGGCCAGTCAGGAGGCCCAACTCGTCTTCGGCGACCTCCCCACCGTCTGGCTCGCGCGCCTCGTGGGTGTCGCGATCATGGCCGTCGTTCTCCTTCTCGGCAGGCAGAAGCCGAGCGTGCCACTCCGCACCTGGCCCCTCCTCACCGTGCAGGGGCTACTCGACGGCGGCGCCTACCTCACCGTTCTCGCGGGGAGCAGGGGTGAGGGAGCCGAGATCACCATCGTCGTCAGCTCCACCTTCGCAGCGGTGACGGTGGCTCTGGCCCGGCTCGTGCTCCGCGAGCCCATCGCCCGGGGCCAGTGGGCGGGTATCGCGCTCATCATGGGTGGCGTGGCGGTGCTCTCCGGGTTGGGTTGACGGTCCGCGCCAAGGGATCACCATCGGGACGGCGATGCCGCAGCGCCCTGCGTGGTACACTCCTTCGGTATCCACCTAAGACTCGGTTTGTCCTGTGCTGCCCAAAACGCCGCCGTTCCGGATCAACTGCGTCTACAACGCAGTGCGACCGATACGCGGCGCACAGTACAGGAGAAACATGTCATTCGATACACTGGGCCTTGAGCCGCGCCTGCTGCAGGGCGTGGGCGCTATGGGCTTCACGGAGCCCACGGCCATCCAACGCGAGGCCATCCCCCACATCCTTCAAGGGTCCGACGTAGTCGGGGCCGCCCAGACCGGCACGGGCAAGACCGCGGCCTTCGTGCTGCCGTTGCTGCAACGCACGCCGGTGAAGCAGGGCGTGCGCGCCCTGATCGTCACCCCCACCCGCGAGCTCGCGCTCCAGATCGACGAAGTGATCCGCGCGGCTGCGAAGTACACGCATCACCGCACGGCTGTCGTCATCGGCGGCGTGGGCATGCAGCCTCAGATCCAACTCCTTCGGCGCGGCGTCGACATCGTGGTGGCCTGCCCCGGCAGACTCCTCGACGTCCATTCGCGGCGCGCCGTGGACCTCTCGCGCGTTGAGACACTCGTGCTCGACGAAGCCGACCGCATGCTCGACATGGGCTTCTGGCCCGACGTCAGCCGCATCCTCGGCCTGTTGCCCCCGAAGCGCCAGAACCTGCTGTTCTCGGCCACCATGTCGCGCGACGTGCTCAGGGTGGTGCAATCCACCCTTCACGACCCCGTCCGCGTGGAGACGTCGCCCGTCAGCACGCCTGTTGACCGTGTGGAGCAATCCGTCTACCCGGTGGCGCGCCACCAGAAGACCGACCTTCTCGTGCAACTGCTCAGGCGCGGCGGCCACCGTCGCACCCTGGTGTTCACACGAACCAAGCACGGCGCCGATCGCCTCAACCGCCAGCTCGAACGTCAAGGCCTCGGCAGCGCCGCCATCCACGGCGGGCGCTCCCAAGCTCAACGCCAACGCGCCCTCGACGGCTTCCGCGCCGGCCGTTCCCACATCCTGGTCGCCACCGACGTGGTGGCCCGAGGCATCGACGTGGACGACATCAGCCACGTGGTGAATTACGACATGCCGAACACCCCCGAGGACTACGTGCACCGCATCGGCCGCACCGCCCGCGCGGGCGCCGACGGGAGCGCCGTGAGCTTCCTGGCGATGGAGGAACTCGATCGCCTCACCGAGATCGAGCAGAGCCTCGGCGCCACGATCCCCTGCTACGACCTGGAGGGCTTCGCCTACGGTGAACGCGTGGTGCCCGACCCCGCACGGGAAGCGCGGCCCAAACGACCCACGGGCGGGGGCGGCAGTCGCCGCGCCGGCAGACAAGGCGGCAGCGGGCGCGCCGGACGCAGGCGGTAGCTGGCTCCTTCTCTTGCGACTCCACACCCTCCTCGGCTAGGATGGCTCGCAACCGAGCCATGCCGTCGGCTGAGGAGGGGCCGTGGCCACACGCACGAAGGTGCTCGCGTTTCTCGAACTGCTCACCGCGCTGGGACTCGTGGGCTTCTGGGCACTCTTCTTCGCGGGGGCCATGTCGTCCCCCGACGAGTCTTCGTGGTTCGCGGCGCACGAGCATGCCTTCATCGCGCCCGACCTTGTCCTCGCCGTCGTCCTTGCGGTGGCCGGGGTCCGACTGCTCGGCGGGAAACCCGGGGCACGCACCCTCTCACTCCTCGCCGCCGGCGCCCTGGTCTTCCTCGCCCTCTACGACTTCGGCTGGGAAGCGGCCATCGGTTTCGATCGCACCACAATTGATCGGCTGACCACCACGATCATGGATCTCTGGCTCCTCGGATTGGGTGCGAGCCTCGCCCTGTGGCGGTACTGACGGAGAGGAGTCGTCAGCGCTCGCCGTGGACGATGAGGCTCCCCAGCCGAACAACGGAGTCCGATTCACGATCCGACTGTCGGCGGCCGATACAAAACTCAAAGCCGTCCGACGCCGACGAGGTGCTTGAGATGAGAACGAAGAAGATCGTCGTAGCCGGAATCGCCGCCCTCCTTGTGCTGACACTGGTGGCGCCCGCCGCAGCCACGCCCAAGGGCAACAAGTCACCCGGTTCCGGCCCCTCCGATGCAGGCAACGTGCACGCGCAGGGTCCCTCCACCGAGGTGGCGGAGGCGAAGGCCGAGCGACTGAGGCAGCGGATCGAGCAGACACTGCGCAATCGCAAGCAACGCTTCGACAGGGCGGAAGAACGCTTCGCCACGTACGTCGAAAAGGTGCAGTCACTCTCGGGCAAGGTGGCCGCCGCCGGTGGCGACACGTCCGCCGCGGAAGCCGCACTTGCGCGGGCCGAGGCCGACTTGGCCGAAGCCGCGGCGCTCGAAGCCCAGGCTGTGGACCAGTTCCGGGCCGCCCCCGGCTCCGACGACTTCCGTGCCGCCTACAAGGAGGCCCGCGAGACGAGCAACGAAGCGGCCGCCGCACTCCGGTCCGGGCGCAGGAACATGCACGAAGCCGTGAAGCTCCTGCGAGCCGAACTTCGGGTTCTAGGTACGACCGATGGACCTGAGGATGAGAGCTAGGAGGCTGTTGAAGATCGAAGCCTTGGTCGCCAGAACGCACTGGGCGGCGCGATACGGCGTCCTCGGCCGCGCCCGTAGCGCCGCTACGAGCGCGCCTCTCGTCCTTGTCTCGCGCTCGCCCATCGCGCCCTGGCGGCGAAGCGTCATTCTTCAACAGCCTTCTAGATCCGGCGCTCTCTGGCGCGCAGTCGCCCACGGGGCGCTTCATCCCGTGCGCTTCACCCTCGCACGCGGGATGACGCGGCGCTTCCTCGGAGTGCCGCTCGCGGTCATGGCCATCGTCCTACTCGTAGTAACCGTAGCGGCCGGCGGCTGCTCCCGTACGTCCGGCAGCACCACCACGGCCCCCTCCGCCGCAGCTGCCGGCGCCGGTGCCGAGAGCGAGAGCGCGGAGCACACCGCCACCACATCGGCGAACACGACCACCGGCGGGGCCGACGGGCAGCCGACCGACTCTCAATCAGGTGGATCGGGGCTCTCCTCGGCGGAAGCGGCCGCCCTCGACGCACAACTCGCGGCGATCGAGAAGGAGTTAGACTCGATCAGCCTTCCGAGCGACGACGACTTCTCGGGACTCGAAGCAGAGTTGCCGTAGGGCCCGAGGACCGGAGGACCGCCGTCTAACCCGGTCAGGGCTGCCCGGCCTCGCGCGGTCAGGTCAGTCCCGGCCGGCTCTTACGCGCCTTGTCCCGCAGCGAGATCAGCCGCTCCCCCGCCGCCACGAGCGTGTCGTCGCGCTTGGCGAAGTGGAAGCGGACCAAGTGGTTCACCGGCTCGTTGAAGAAACACGAGCCCGGCACCGCCGCCACCCCCACCTCCCGCACCATCCACTCGCAGAAGGCCAGATCGTCCGGCACCCCGAACTCGCTCACGTCCACCAGCACGTAGTAGGCGCCCTCGGGCTTCGTGTAGGCGAGGCCGGCCGCGTCCAAGTGGGTGAGGAAGAGGTCTCGCTTGCCCAGGTAGAGGGCGGCGAGTTCCTCGTAGTAGGTGTCGGGGAAACCGAGGGCGGTGACGGCCGCCGCCTGCAGGGGCGCGGCCGCTCCCACGGTCAGGAAATCGTGCACCTTGCGGGCGCCCTCAACGGCCGCTTCCGGTCCGAGCACGTACCCGAGCCGCCAGCCGGTGATGGAGTAGGTCTTCGAGAGTGACCCGGTAGAGAGCGTCCTCTCGAACATGCCGGTCAGCGCAGCCATGTACGTATGCCGGTGCGGTGGGTAGACGATGTGCTCGTACACCTCGTCGGTGATAACCCAGGTGTCGAACTCGCACGCCAGGCCCGCGATCAACTCCAACTCCTCCCGCGAGAACACCCGGCCGGTCGGATTCGAGGGGTTGCACAGCACCAGCGCCTTGGGCCGCCGCTCGAAGGCGCGGCGCAGCTCGTCGGGGTCGAAGCGGAAGTCGGGCGGCCGCATGGGAACGTAGAGGGGCTCGGCACCGCAGAGGATGGTGTCCGCCCCGTAGTTCTCGTAGAAGGGCGAGAAGACGATCACCCGGTCGCCGGGCTCGCAGGTGGTCATCATGGCGACCATCATCGCCTCCGTCCCCCCGCACGTGACCACCACGTGCGCGTCGGGGTCGAGCGGGAGACCCATGAGGCGGCTCTGCTTGGCCGCGAGCGCCGCGCGAAAGTCGGGCGCTCCCCAGGTGACCGCATATTGGTGCGGGCCCTCCACTGCGCTGCGGGCGGCCGCCGCCAGGAGCGCCGGAGGCGGGTCGAAATCCGGGAATCCCTGGGAGAGGTTGATCCCTCCCACCGAGTCGTTGATGCGCGTCATCCGTCGGATGATCGAGTCGGTGAAGAAGGAGAGTCTGCTGTTGAGCCCGGGCATGCACCACATGGTACCGCGCCCTCGCCTCGATGTCGCGACGCTAGCAGGCCGCGGAAAAGTGACGCCCCGCCTTCAGAGTGCGATGGGCGAGTGCGAGACAAGGACGAGAGGCGCGCTCGTAGTAGCGCTACGGCCGCGGCCGAGGACGCCGTATCGCGCCGCCCAGTGCGTTCTGGGGGCCAAGGCTTCGCTTTTCAGCAGCCTCCCTAGACTCCCAACGAGCGCGACACGGCGACTGATACAATGCGCGGGCAACAAGACTCGACGACCGGAACGGGGGTGCAGTCTCGTGGATCTCTCACGCTTCGATCACATGGAATCCGCCGAGCTACGGGAATACCTCCACTTCCTACTCTGGCACTACCGCGTGGTGGACGCGTTCTGGTTCATCAAGGTGGCGGAGCGCCACGGGCAGCCGGACGCCGAGACGCTGAACGAGGAGGTGTGGGCCCGGGTGGGCGGCATGGCCGCCAAGGACCTCTTGGAGCGCTTCAACATCCACGAGGGCGGCCTCCGCGGGTTCGCGGAAGCCCTTCGCCTCTTCCCCTGGACCATCATCGTGGGCTACCGGATCGAGGAGTCGCCCGAGGAAGTGGTGGTGACCGTCGACTCGTGCCCCACCCAGGAGGCGCGCCGGAAACGGGGGCTCGGCGAGTACGCGTGCCGGGACATGCACCGCCGAGAGTTCGAGGGCATGGCCCGAGTCGTGGACGAGCGCATCGTGGTTCAATGCGAGACCGCCCCGCCCGACGAACGGCCGCTCGGGCTGGAGTGCCGCTGGAGATTCACGCTCGCCGATGAAGCTGTGGTGGGCTCGTGATGGCGGCCGACACCAACGGTCTGGTCCTCCGCTGCGACGGACTGCGGAAGACGTTCGGAGACCTCGTTGCGGTGGCCGGTGTGGGCTTCCACATCGCGCGAGGCGAGACCTACGGTCTGCTGGGACCGAACGGCGCCGGCAAAACCACCTCCATCTCCATGATCGGAGGACTGCTCGAGCGGGACGCCGGTGAGGTGTTCGTCAACGGAGAGGCGCTCACCACGCGCAGCATCGACGCGAAGCGGCACATCGGCCTGGTGCCCCAAGACATCGCCATCTACCCCGACCTCAGCGCTCGTGAGAACCTCACCTTCTTCGGCCGTCTCTACGGGCTCTCGAAGAACGAACTCAAGGCACGGGTGGACGAAGTGCTCGAGATCGTGGGGCTCTCCGAACGAGCCGACGATCGCGGCGACGAGTTCTCGGGCGGCATGAAGCGGCGTCTGAACATCGGGATCGGGCTCCTGCACAAGCCGATGCTGCTGATCTTGGACGAGCCCACCGTGGGCGTGGACCCGCAAAGCCGCAACGCGATCCTCGAGAGCGTGGAACGCCTGAGCGTGGAAGGGATGGCCGTGCTCTACACCACCCACTACATGGAAGAAGCCGAGCGCCTCTGCGACCGGGTGGGTATCATCGACCAAGGCAAGATCGTGGCCGAGGGCACGCGGCGGGAACTCGTGGAGCTGGTGGGACAGCGCGACCGGGTGCGTCTCGGAGCGATCGGCGACCTGCGCGCGGCGGCAGAGGCGGCCTGCGCGATCGACGGCGTGAAGGGGGCGGACGTCCGCGAGGACGGGATCGACCTCCTGGCCGATCACGCGAGCGATAGACTCACAGACATCATCACCAGCGTGATGGGGGCGGGCGTCACGGTCACCAGCGTACGCGTGGAAGAGCCGAACCTGGAGGCGGTGTTCCTGCACCTCACGGGCAAGGCCCTGCGCGACTGAGGAGGCGGACATGCAGCACGCGCTCCTCATAGCGGGCAAAGACATCCGGCAACGCATCCGGGACCGCTCTGTGTTCCTCTGGGGCATCGTCGCACCCCTCGGGCTGGCGGCCATCTTCAGTTTCGTATTCAACCCCATCTCCGACAGCACCTTCCACGCGGAGTACGTGGTGGTGAACCAGGATGGCGGCCCCGTCGCGCAAGGGTTCCTGGCTACGCTCAGCGCGATGGAAGATGAGGGGATCGTCACCGTACGTGCCGTGGACACCGTCGAGGAGGCCCGCGCCCAGGTGGAAGTGGGCTCTGACGCCTTCGCCGACGCCGACGCGGCCCAGGCGGACGCGGCCTTCGTTATCCCTGCCGGGTTCAGTGACGCGGTCGTCGCCGGTGCGGCGACGGAGATGACGGTCCTGGGCGCGCAGGGCTCCGAGCTGGGTTCCCAGGTGGCCTACGCGGTGGCCGAGGGCTTCGCCGCCGAGCTCCACTCGGTGGAGGTGGCGGTGAAGACCGCCCTCCCCGCCGATGCGGTGCCCACCCCCGAGCAGGTGGGCGCGATGATCCAACAGGCAGCTCTGGTGCCCAACCCCATCACTCTGGAAGACATCACCGCCGGCACCAAGCAACTGGACGGCACCACCCAGATGACCGCCGGCATGGCCGTGTTCTTCGTCTTCTTCACCGTCGCCTTCGGCGTGAGCGGGCTCCTCGAGGAGCGGCGGCTGGGCACCATGACCCGGCTGAAGGCGGCGCCGCTGAGCCGGAACTCGATCATCCTCGGCAAGGCCATAACCTCGTTCGTATTGGGCATCGCCAGCATGGCCGTGCTGGTGGTCGCCACCACCATCCTCCTCGGCGCCGACTGGGGGAACCCGCTCGGCGTGGCCATGCTGGTCGTGTCGGCGGTGGTGGCCGCCATGGGCATCCTGGCCATCGTGGCTTCGGTGGCGAAGACACAGGAGCAGGCCGGCATGTTCGCCTCCATCATCTCGCTGGTGTTCGGGTTGTTGGGCGGAACGTTCTTCCCGGTGGCCCAAGTGGGCGGTCTCCTCGCCGCACTCAGCCTCGCCACGCCCCACGCCTGGTTCATGCGTGGACTCGGCGACTTGGCCGGCGGCGAGGTGTCGGCCGTCCTCCCCTCGGTGGGCGCCCTCCTCCTCTTCGGAGTGGTGACGTCGGCCGGGTCATGGGTCTTCCTGCAGAAGGCGGTGACGCGGTGAAGGCCCTGGTCATCGCCATCAACAGCGTACGCCGCCTCCTCCGCGAGCGCGCCAACCTCTTCTTCGTGTTTGCCCTGCCCATGCTCCTGATCTTGGTGCTGGGGGCGGCCTTCGGAGGCGAGGTGGATCCGCGGGTGGGAGTGGTCTCCCGAGGCTCCGGCGCCCTGGGTGCCGAGCTGAAGGATGCCCTAGACCTTGCGGAGGGCATAGCGGTGAAGGACTACGCCGACAAGGACTCCCTCATACTGGACGTCGAGCGCGGCGTGCTCGAAGCCGGGGTCATCATCCCCGCCGGGTACGACGAGACCCTCAGGGCCGGCCGCCCGGCGGCCTTGGAGTTCGTGGGCCGTCCCGATCCTACGACGCAGGCCCTGCGCAACACGGTCCAGTCGGCGGCGACGAGGCAGGGAGCCCTGTTGCGCGCCGCGACCTTCGCCCAGACGGAGGGCACCCTCACATTCGCGGACGCCCTGGAACTCGCCGCCAAGATCGACGAGGCCGGCCCCTCGCTGACGGTGAAGCAGGAGGCGGTGGGCGAACCCTTCGGTCTGGCCACCCTCGGAAGGTTCGAGGCGGGAGCCTATTCCGAGCTCCTGCTCTTCATCTTCCTCACCTCCATGACCGGCTCGGCGGCCTTGATCCAGTCGCGCCAGCTGGGGATCTCACGACGCATGCTCTCCACCCCCACGCCCGTACGTACGATCCTGGTGGGTGAGTCTCTGGGACGTTTCGGAGTCGCCATGGTGCAGGGGCTCGTGATCATGCTCGGCTCGGCCGTGGTGTTCGGCGTCGATTGGGGCGACCCCCTCGCGGCCGCGGCGATCCTGATCGTCTTCTCCCTGGGCGCGGCGGGCACCGGCATGCTCATGGGGTCGATCTTCAAGAACGATCAGCAGGCGGGAGGGCTGGGAGTCGTGCTCGGCCTCGGATTGGCCGCCCTCGGCGGGTGCATGCTGCCCCTCTCGGTCATGAAGGTGTTCTCGCCCGGACTCTGGAAGGTGGCCCACATCACCCCGCACGCCTGGGGCATCGAAGCCTTCGAGGAAGTCATCATCCGCGGTGGCGGACTGCTCGACATCCTGCCCTATCTGGGGATACTCGCGGGCTTCGCAGCCGTTGTGTTCGTGCTGGCCACGTGGAGGCTGCGAGTCGCACTGACCCGGGCGTAGCGATCACGCGCAGACGCCGCCTACACAACTGCTCAGCCGGCCCGGGCCCGGCGAGGCTGCCAGGGACCGCGGTCGAGGGCGCGCTCGAGAGCGGTGGAGCCGCCGCTCAGCACCGGCCGGCCGTGAGTCACGAGCACGCGGTCCACATCGAGTCGTGTGAGTTGCCGCATGGTCGGGAGGAAGCGCTCCTCGTACCAGCGGCGTCTGCTGTGCGACTCCACCGGATCCTCCCACAGGTGAAGCTCGCCGCCCCATTCCGCGATGGCGTCGCCGAAGACGAGGGCGCGGTGCGCCGGGATCTCGATGGGCATCTCCGCCCGCACGGGCCGTCCAATGCGGTGCACGCGGGCGACGCCGTCGATATCCTCACCGCCCGCGAGCGGCTGGAACCCCGAGGAGTCCGTGAACCGCTTCGCAGTCAACGGGTGGCCGAGAATGCGGGCGTCGCGATCGCCGTAGCGTCGCCACAGGAACTCCGCGCTGCGGGCGTGGTATGGGATGGAGATGAGGATGCGCACGGCTCCGGTCGCGAGGGCGTCCAACTCCGAGAGTAGTGGGTCGTCTGCTCCGTCCAGCAGCGGGTCGATGAGTAGGGTCACCCCGCCCACGTTTACCAGGTAGCTGCCCACCACCGCGCCGAACTCGCCGGGATGCCACTCGGGGTGACGCCGTTCCCAGTGCCAGAGCTGCTCTTCGAGTCGTCGAAGGATTGTCATATGATGGACATACCCGCCCGCGGCCGCGAGTCAACCCGCATGGCCGTCGTCGTGGGTGGGTACACGACCACGGATGGTTGAATCGGCGTCGCACTCGGCCCCGTCCGCCGGAGCGGCCGGGGCGGCCGCCACTCCAGGAGGTACGAACGATGCAGTGTCCGAGTTGCGGCGGCGTTGTCCCGGACGGCGCTTCGTTCTGCAAGCGCTGCGGAACGCGCCTCGCGGTCGCCGCCGCAGAGGGCGTCGGTTCGTGGCCGGCCGAGGGGCAGCCACCCGCCGGCGTATCCCACGGTAATCCGCACGCGTCGGCGCCTCCCCCGCCGCCGCGCAGGGACGGCCGGGGCCTCCTCATCGGCCTGATCGTGGCGGCGCTGGTGATCCTGCTGCTCGCCGCGGCCGCAGTGGCCGCGCTCATCGTGGTGGGTCGCGATGCGTACGACGGCCCTACTACGGCCACCGCGCCACCGGCTACCTCGACTCCGGATTCACGGCCCACGTCGACCGACGATACCGAACCACCGTCGGCGTCCACCACACGCCCGTCCTCCCAAGGCAGCGACTACACCGGCGAGTGGGTCGAGATGGACTTGAAGGGTCCGCCTGGGGACATCTACACCGTCGTGGTATCGGACGATGCGGCGGTATTCGAGACGGTCGCATCTCTGTTCGTGCTGGAGTTCGCGACCGGCCGCCTTCAGCAGTTGCCCACGGAGATGGAGTCCGTCGGCATGGTCGACATCGACGGACCCCAGGTGGTGTGGTGGGAGGGCACGTACGATGACGGACTGGAGGAGTGGACGGACGAAGGTATCTTCACGTACCGCCTCCCGTCGGGCCCCCGGGTGCAACTGGCCGGCAACGAGGGCTCGCCCGGATTCCCCCTCGTCGAGGGCGGCTTCGTCACCTGGACGCAGGCCCGGCCCAGCACCTTCTCCCCCGAAGAGGTGTGGGAATTCCCCATTTTCGGCCTGCCCATCACTGCAAACGGCCAGCCGGCGGGGTCGGCCGAACTACTCGTACCCGCCCCGGCTGCCTTCGTGCTGGGCGATTCGGTATGGCACTATGACCTCTCCCCCGCATACCTCGCGTGGGAACACCACTGGGACACCGACGACGGGGATGCCGGCTCCTACGTGCGCGAACTGCGCTCGGGGGCCGAGACGTACCTGGGTTCGGACTCCTGGCGACCCTCGCTGGCCGGATCGAACGTCGCGTATTGGGGTGAGGACGGCCTGTACCTCCAAGACCTGGAGACGGGCGAAGGCCAGCTTCTCGACCCCGAAGGCGACTGGCCGGCGCTGTCCGAGCAGTACGTGGCCTACCTGCGGGCCGCGCAGAGCGCGGACTCCTACGGCTGGGAGATCGTGACCCGCGGGCTGACGGAGGGGTCCGAGCAGGTGCTCGGCACGCAGACCACCCCACCGTGGTTTGGGAGCGTCATCTCCGTCGCGACCCATCACCTCGCGTTCGTCGACGACGAGACGGGAGCCCACATCTTCGAGCTCAGGCGCCGGTAGCGAGCCGCCGAAGAATGACTCCGTGCCGTCGTTAGGGCGCGAGCCCTGGCCGCCGGCGTGGTAGTGTGGGCTTCCGGCCGTAGGCCCACGAACAGGGGGAGCACTCGCGTGAATGTCTTGGTCATCGGAGGCAGCGGACAGTTCGGGCGCAAGACCGTAGCCCGTTTGGTGGGAGACCCGGACGTGGATCGGGTGGTCTCGATGGACGTGGCCCCACCGGCCGACTGGTTCATGAAGACGATCGAAGACCACAAGGACAAGTTCCACTTCGCCCGGGGTGACATCTCCCAGCTCGAAGATATCCTCGACATCATCCGCCGGTACGACATCGATCGGCTGGTGAACTGGGCCATGGTCATGTCCCTCGACCCACTGCCGCGGGCAAACACCAAGGTCGGGGTCCTGGGCATGTGCAACGTGTTCGAAGCGGCCCGACTCACCGGGATCAAACGCGTTGTCTACGCGAGTTCGGAGACCGTCTACGGGAGTCAGGACGATTATGGCGACCGGGAAGTGGTGGAAGACGACCGCCTGTATATGGGGCCCGGCCACTTCTACGCATACGCGAAGCGTCTGGCGGAGATCATGGCCGCGGAGTATTCCGAAGTCTATGGCCTCCAGTGCACCGGCCTGCGGCCGTGCATCGTCTTCGGACACGGGGCGCACGCGCCGTTCGTGGTCAAGTGGTTCTCAGACATGGTCTCGATGCCGGCGGTCGGCAAGCCGTTGCACTACAACATCGACGGCACAAGCCTCTGGTCGCTGCTGTGCCCGGACGATATCGGCGAGTTCACGCGCATCCTCCTGAAGGCGGAATCCTCACCTCACCCCGTGTACAACCTCGGCGGACCACCTATGACTCTCCGCGACCTGGCCGATGTGGTGCGCGGCTATCTACCCGACGCGCAGATCACGTTCGGCGACGAGCGCGGCCGGGAGGAACTCCCTTGGAAGGTGAGTTGTGCCCGCGCGAAGGAGGACTTCGGCTTCTCCATCCTACCCATCGAAGAAGCCGTGCTCATCCACATCAACGACGCGCGCCGCGAGGCCGGGCTGCCCCTCATACAGCCGTAGAGACGCCGGAACGCGCCGCGCTGGCCACCGAACGCGCCGCACCCGCCGCCGGAATGCGCGGGGCCGGTGCGGCCCCCCCGGGTCAGTCGAACACCAGGACGGGCTTGATGGTCGAGCCTGAGGAGGCATCAGCCGCGGCTCGCTCGATCTCGTCGAACGGGTAGCGGCGTATGAGTCTCTCCAACGGGAGCTTGCCCTGCGAGTGCAGCTGCACGAGGGTGGGGATGAACAGTTCGGGCTTGCTCGATCCCTCGGTGACCCCGATCAGACGACGACCATCGAGCATGAATTGCACGTCGATCGGCAGGGTCGATCCGGCCGGCGGCGCACCTATCAGTGCGCACGTGCCGAGAGGAGCGAGCACCTTGACCGCCTGACCGGCGACGTCGATGATGCCCGTGCACTCGATCGTGTACTGGACACCACGGCCCGAGTTGAGCTCGAAGACGGCTTCCACCGCATCCGTTGCGCTCGCGTCCACGACATGTGTGGCCCCGAGTTCCCGTGCCAGCTCCAAGCGGGAGGCGACGACATCGACGGCGACGATCTTGGTAGCCCCCGTGAGAGCCGCCCCCATGATGGCGGCGAGCCCGACGCCACCGACGCCGAAGACCACCACGGTGCTCCCGGGCTCGGGACACAGCACGTTGAGCACCGCCCCGGCTCCGGTCTGGATACCGCAGCCCAGCGGGGCCAGGGTCTCCAGTGGCGCGTCGGGGTCGACTTTGACGAGGCTCCGCTCGTCGATCAGCGCGTGACGAGCAAGCGTGGACTGGCCGAAGAAGTGCGCATTGATGGGCATGCCGTCCTGATGGATGGTGTAGCTGCCATCCGAGCGGGTGCCGCCCAGCAGGTTGTCGGGGATGAACGTGTGGCAGTACGCGGGGTCGCCCCCCACGCAGTGGGCGCACTCCCCGCACGAGGTGAAGGTGGCCAGAACGTGATCGCCGGGCGCGACGCGCGTCACCGCCGAGCCCACCGCCTCCACGATCCCGGCACCCTCGTGCCCCATCACGCCCGGGAGAGGGAACGGGATGTAGCCCGCCCGCACGGACAGATCAGTATGGCACAGACCCGTGGCCACCATGCGTACCAGGACTTCGTCGGCACGAGGCTCATCAAGGGTGACTTCTTCGAGCGAGAACGGCCCGCCCGGTTCGTGGACGACGGCGGCGATGGTCTTCATTAGTTGCTCCTCCACTCGACTTGACCACGCTACGTGAGCCGGTGAGATCTCATCCTCCCCCGGCCGGCGGTAGAACCAAAACGTCGTCACCATCCCGGACAACTGTGTCGAGCCCCTCGAGAAAGCCTATGTCCTGCCCGTTCACCATGATCCGCAGGTGACGCTGCGGTACCCCGTTCACCTCTTCGAGCAGCACCGGAACGGCCGCGTTCCCCATGCGGTCGGCCAGACAGACGATGACCTCCATCACGGACGCTCCCGCCGGCAGCTCCACCTGCATCTCGCGAGTTCCAAGGAGTTCCGCGAGATGCAGGATCGTGCGCACCGTGACCTGGATCACGGCTCCGTGCCGCCGCTACAGACCCAGGTCGTCGGCAACCGCGGCCAGCCCGAGCTCCTCGAGCTTTGCCCGACCGGGTGTACCCGTCGCGAGATCCCATCCCCGCGCGGTGTAGTACTCGTCGAGCATGAGATCGAGGTCTTCCTGCGGGATGTGCTGGCCCTTGGATGCGCCGGCGACCAGGGGCTCGTTCATGACGCGGTCGGGGAGCGTGTCGTCCTTGCGCGAGAATCCCTCGCGGGCATTGAAGGCTCGGGCAAGGTTGTTGACGCGCTCGCCTACCTGGAACACTTCCTCCGCCGTGAAACTGAGACCGGTGAGGGACGTCAACAAGGCCGCGGAATTCTCGGCGGCCACAGCCGGCACGGCCATGTCCAACAAGAAGGCGCACATCGTGGGGCAGTCAGCGGTGGCCGTGCGGATGTCCTGGTTCCACTTGCACAGCTCGCCCTTGCCCTCGACGGCAAAACGATCCACCTCTTTGGGAATGGGGATGCCGAAGATCTCCTGGAACGCATAGCCGCGGTTGTGATCGGCACCCGTATAGGCGGTGGCGTAGTTGAGCCCGTGGGCTTTGGCTCCGCGCACGTCGTACGCCGGCAGTTCGAGACCCTTCACGTGCATCGCGTAGCGTGCCGCGTCTCCCCCGATGCGCTCAGCGGCTTCCTTGACACCATCGGCGAGCAGGTCGCCGATACCCTCTCTGTACGCCATCTTCTCGAGCAGCGCGATCATGGCGCGGTCGTTGCCGAAGGTGAGATCGAGATCGCCGTTGTCGACGCTGGTGAGGGCGCCCCGCTCGAAGAGTTCCATGGCGAACCCCACCGTGACGCCGGCGGACATCGTATCCAGACCCAGTTCGTCGCAGAGGCGGTCGGCGGCGATGACGGCGTCCATGTTGTCCACGCCGCACTGCGTGCCCAGGGAGTAGAGGCTCTCGAACTCGGGGCCCTCCGCCATGATCCCGGTGTAGGGGGCGTTCCGCGCCAGCTTCAGCTGGCTGCACGCCACCGGACAGCCCTGACAGGGGTTCCGACCCACGGTAACGGCTATCCCGGCCTCCGTGCCCAGTTCGTCTATCGGAACGAACTCGCCCGTGGCCTGCCAGTTCTTGGCGGCGAGCATCCCCATGGAGCCCACGGCGTCCACCACCATCGGAGTCCCGATCTTTGCGAACGCCGGGTAGAGCACGGGGCTCTCCTTCATGTGCTCGCGGAAGCTCGAGCGGGCGGCCTTGAAGGCCTCGGGATCGGCGACTCCCACCTCACCATGTCCGCGGACCGCGATGGCCTTCAGGTTCTTGGAGCCCATGACGGCCCCCAGGCCCTTGCGACCCGCCGCCCGGCGTTCGTTGATGATGCAGGCAAGGCGGCTGAGGTTCTCCCCCGCCGGCCCGATACACGCGATCCGGTAACCCTGATCCTTCAGGGCATCCTTGATCATTTGCTGGCAATCCGAGGTGTGCGTGCCCCACAACCCCGCTGCATCTCGGAGCTTTACGTCGCCACCATTGATGGTCACGTACGTGGGCGACTCCGCGGCACCTTCCACGATCAGTGCGTCGTACCCGGCGAACTTCAGCTCCGCGGGGAAGAAGCCGCCGGTGAGGGCCATGCCCACCGCCCCCGTCAGCGGGCTCTTCGAGGTCACGGCCATCCGACTGGCGCAGGGAGTATCGCTCCCCGTCAGCGGGCCTGACGCGAAGATGAGCTTGTTGTCCGGGCCCAGCGCATCCGCTCCGGCCGGCACCTCGTCGTAAAGGATCTTGATCCCAAAGCCGGCGCCGCCGACGTACTCCTTGGCCATCTCGACGGAGACCTGTTCGGTGCGCGCCTCCTTTCGAGTGAGATCGACCCGCAGGATCTTCCCCGTGTATCCCCCCTGCATCATGTCACTCCTTCCGCCGGTACTAGTGTCACGCGCCGCCACGCGGCGCCGACCAACACAAAAAGCGCCCCCCGCACGGAACCCTCCGCGCCGGGAAGCGCCTTCACTTCCACACTGACCCCGATCCTCCCGGTCTCCGACCGGTTACCGAAAGTCACACCCAGACGATACAACCCACCCTAGGTAGTGTCAAGGAATCCGACCGTCCTCAAGGCACCCTACGAAACTCGGTTCTTGGTCAACAGCGCGATGATGGCCTCAGAGATATCCGCCATCTTCCTGTTCTTGTCCATGCTGAGCTTCTGGATCCGCCTGAAGGCCTCGTTCTCGCTCACCCCTTCGTGCTCGACGAGGAGTGCCTTTGCACGGCTCACCAACTTGCCCGCACGAATCGTCTCCTTGAGCGACTCGTTCTCATCGCTCACAGCCCGCAATTCAGCGGAGTGGGCCATCGCCAGATGTATGGCGGGCAGCAGGTTGGCCGACTCGAACGGTTTTACCAGATAGGCCTTCGCCCCGAGCTCGACCGCCTCCTCGATCGCCGACCGTTCGCTGTAGGCGGTCAGTATGACCACGGGACGGACACGTTCACCGTTCATCTGCCGAAGGGCTTCGAGGCCGTCCATCCGCGGCATCTTGATGTCGAGGAACACGAGGTCGGGATCGAGACTGCGGGCGAGAGACACCGCTTCCTCCCCGTCGCCGGCTTCTCCAACCACGTCGTGTCCCATGTCGGCGAGCATCTCTCGCAGATCCATGCGGATGATGGATTCATCGTCGACTATCAGTATCCGCAAGCCTTCCACTCAGCCTCCCCGCTACCCCTGGACCGGATCGCGTGGAAAGGTGACCCGGGCCTCCGTACCCGGTTCCGCCCCTCTCAACGCGAAGCTACCGTGAAGCTCGCCGGCTACGATGGTCCCGATGAGCTGCAGCCCGAGACCCTGATCGCGCGACAGGTCGAACCCCGCCGGAGGGCCGGCGCCGTCGTCTCTCACCACGAGGATGACGGATCCGTTCGCCTGGCCCAGATGAACCATCACCCGACCCTCGGTGCGCTCTCGCAACCCATGTTTGAGAGCGTTCCCCAGAAGCTCGTTCACCACGACCGCCACGCTCGTCGCCTGCTGCGAATTCAACGCCAGCCCGGGCTCACCCTCCACCGACAACACTATGTTTTGATTCGGACCGGACATGGCCCGGAGCACGGAGTCGCAGACATTCTGCACGATCGAGACCGGGTCGACGAGCCCGGCGTAGCGTTCCGACAGCACCTCGTGCACTACGGCGATGCTCATGATGCGCCGTATGCTGCTCTCGATGGCCTCTCGCGCCGACGGATCTTGCAGGCGACGCAGTTGCAGATTCAGCAGGCTGGCGATTATCTGCAGGTTGTTCTTCACCCGATGGTGCATCTCCCGGGCCACGTTCGACTCACGATACCGCACATACATCTCGGACATCACGGCGAGCGGCATGGACACGTAGTTGAGGAACGTCAGACCCAGCGGAACGCCGTCCCCGGCGAATCTCAGCACGAGTGCCCCGTTCGCGTGGTCCTTGAGAAGCAGGGGCGAGACGATCCGCACAACGTCCCCGCCCGCGGTGCGCTCGATTGCGCGGGACTCCATCGCCCGGGACGCCAGCTCGGCCTCAAGCACGAGATCCTCCGACGCGCCGTGCCGGCCCACGAGCTCCGGTGTCTCACCGTTCAGCCACAAGGAGAATCCGCGCGCGCCCTGATGCTCCTCGATCACTGTGGCTATATTGGTGAGCGCCGAGCGGTTGTTGTCCGCGGTGACGATCTCGCGGGCGATAACGTTGACCGTCTCAATCTCCCGGGCCTGCTCCTCGATGGTGCGCTCCATCACCACCCGGTGCACCGCACGAGCCACGAGATCACAGATGCTTGCGGCCACTTCCATGCTGCCCAACGGCCCCTCACCCTCGAGTTCCAAGAACCCCAGGAGCCGACCCATGCTCACGAGCGGCAAGACCGCCTGATTCATATGCAGCGCACGGGGAAGAACGGGCGACTCGGCGCCGGCGACTCCCACGACATCCACGTGAAAGTGCACGCGGTGTGCGCCCGTCAGATCGCCGATGATACGCTCGTATCGACCCAGCCGTGCGAGCCAGTTCTCCGTGCCGAGCACGATGGAGTTGGCGGCCTTCACCGCCGCCAGTTCCCGAGTCTTCCCCTCAAGCTCCGCCTTGATCTCCTTGAGAGCGTTCGCGTTTCTACGCGTCTCCGCCGCCAACGGATCGAGCTTGTCGCCGATCACGAGAGCGACGACGGACTGATTGCAGTAGATGGGCAGACCCTCGTCGCTCAGGCCGTACTCGCCGAACGTCTGAAAGCCGGCGACGGCCGCCCGGTCCGCCACGCCCGCCAGGGACCGCTTCTCCATCAGCGGAGGGTCTGCGTCCCCGGCGAACAGGATCGAGCACGCGAACAGGAGTACGGCCGCCGGATCCTGTACGTGGCCGATGTCGATCGCCTTGCTGACGGCGTCGCGCGCCGCCGTCAGCTGTTTCTCCGGATCCATCTCCATGACCGTAATCGCCTGCATGCCCTCCATGTTCGGAGCGAACTGCACGGAACCATCGCCGAGTGCGCGCTCCAATACCAAGAGGTGGTGCTCGCCGTACACGTCTGCGGCGCCGAAGGGGGTTCGGGAGAATTGAGCGGTCTGGTCGTAGACGCCGATGGCGTCCACGCCCATGAGATCGGCGCAGGCGTCGGCCGCGGGCCGATCGTCGATCTCATGCACTATATGGCCGTCCACTTGGGTGATCACCGCTCGCCGTTTCGTGGGTCTGAACCCGTGCGCCACGCCCACGCCGAACAGGAGATCGGACTCCACGACGGCCAGGACGACGGCGTCGTGGTAGGCCGCGCCGTTGGCGATCTGAAAGTTGTCCACGCCCAAGTCGGACGTGCTCGAGCATCCGCCGACGATGGGGACACGACCCAGGGTGCCGCGTTTCAGGAAACCCTGGATCTCGTGGCCGAGCGAGGCATGATCGAGAGTCTTCCCGGGCGCGAAGGCCAGCACGAACAGCGGGGAGAGTCCCGACGCGGGGTGCGCAAAATAGAACGGCCGGCCCACCTTGGGACCGTCGCGGAAATACGCCGACGACCGGCCCTGGGGGAGGGCCGCCCGGGTGGCTGCCTGCCAGTCCCGCGAGACCCCCTGGCCCACCCCAACTTCCGCGTTGAGATGAGGAGAGGCCAGGATGCTCACCACGATCGAATCGGCCAGAGGACCACCGCAGATCTCCCCCGCGCTCGAGGCGCCGACCATGGGATAGTCGCCCACGACATCGGCCACGCCCCGCGCGACCTCTTCCGGGTCGTACCGCGCGGAAGCGAACACCATCACGAGTGAAGGTCGGAACACCCGGAGTTGGCCCAAGCTCCGGTGCGCCGCCTGGGCGGCTACGGCCGCCGAGTCGCTGCCCGAAGCACTCGCCGATCCCACCTCGAGGTATCGCCCCACTCGGGACCCGCCCTATCCGGCGATCGTCCGCGCGCGGAACGCGCGGCCGAACACGTCGACGGCCTTGATGGCGTTGAAGATGACGCGGTGGTCGTAGTACCGGCCCTGGTCGTCGGGCTGCGAGGCGGCCCCCGCCATGGAGGTGATCAGGACGACGTCCCGAGCGGCCGCCCAGGCCACCCGTTCTACGACCTCGTCCGACGTGTCGGTGAGCGTGAGATCGTCGAGCGTGATCGGCAGCCCCACTTCCTGGCAGAAGCCGAAGATCGTATCGAGGAACTCCGGCGATCGTCCCTCGAGCATGAGTTGCGTGAGCGTGCCGTACGCCACCAACTCGCCGTGGTATCGGGGCGAGGCGAAGTGCTCGGCTACGTGGTAGAAGCCGTGACCCACCGCGTGCGAACCGGAGATGCCTCCGCTCTCGAAACCGAGACCGCTCAGGAGGATGTTCGCTTCGACGACCGCCTCGAGCCCGGGGCCCGCTACTCCCGCGTCCGCCTCCCGTTTGGCTTGGGTTCCGTAGGTCATCAACAGATCGAAGCACAGACGGGCGAGAGCCTGGGCCGCGCGCGTGCTGTGGGAACGGGTGACCACCGCGGTGGAGCCGGTACGGTGGCACATATCCGCCTCGAAATAGGTGGCCAACGCATCACCCATGCCGGCGACCAAGAGCCGCACCGGTGAGGCGGCGATGATGCCGGTGTCCACGAAGACCATCGTGGGACTGGCCGGGAAGAGCATGGTGGCTTCCACCACATGGTCGTCGTTGTAGATCAAAGACACCGAGGAGGTGGAAGCGTCGCTTGCCGCGACAGTGGGGACGTTGACACAGGGCACGCCGGCGCCGAGATCGGGGATGTGCTCAGGCGGCACCGTCTCCACGTTCAGTGCCGAGCCGGTCGCCGCCGCCCGCCCCGCGTCGAGGACCTTTCCGCCGCCGCAGTTGATGATGGCGTCGTGGCCGCCCTGGATGCAGGCGTTCTTGATCCTCTCGATCTCCCTGCGGGTGCACTCGCCGCCGAATTCGATGAACCCGTAGACGAGGCCCTTCGCCTCCAGGCTGCCCGTGATCGCAGCGCTCACCGCCCTTTTCGCGCTGGGCGACGTGAGGATGAGCGGGTTCCGGATGCCGAGGATCTCCAACTGCTCGCCCATGTGGTCGAGGGCCCCCGGGCCCTGAACGTACCTGCCCGGGGCCAACATCACCTTCAGTGCCATACCTACACTCCCCTTTCGCCTGCCCGTGTCATCTCGTGCCGCCGTCCCCGGACCGATCCGAGCCCGGACATGTAATCCGCCTCATCCCGCCCCGCATCTCGAAGCCCCACCTCGAACACCGCGGCGAACGCGCTTCGGAGCTCCGAGCGTGCGCGATCCCTCTCCACCGCCCGCCCCAGCGCCCGCTCGAGAGACGTCACCGACCGATCATGGATGCCGCAGGGCACGATGAGATCGTAGTGGGGCAGGTGCGGGTTGACGTTGAGACCGGCGCCGTGGGTGGTCACCCACCGGCGCACGCTGAACCCGACGGCGCCTAGTTTACCCCCGGAGCACCACACCCCAGGATACGCGGAGTCCCGATACGCCGACACCCCAAAGGACGCCGCCGTCCGGATCATGATCTCCTCGAGTCGGCGCGCATGGGCATGTACGTCTCGATCGTACGCGCGGAGATCCACGATAGGCCAGCACACGAGCTGACCCCAACCGTGGTAGGTCACGTCGCCCCCGCGATCGGCGTGATACACCTCGATCCCGGCCGCGGACAACTCCTCCGCACCCGCCAGGACGTGCTCGGCCTTGGCGGCACGGCCGAGCGTGACGCACGGATCGTGCTCCATCACCAGAGCGACGTCCGGGATCTCGCCCCCCCGCCGCCTCGCGGACAGCGCCAGCTGAAGACGAGACGCCGCCTCGAATCCGATCGTGCCGATATCCAGCCACAGGGCCTCGCGCCCCCCGAGTCTCGTCACCCTCTCCCCCTGCGCGTGCGCCCAGCCCGGGCGTGCCGCGAATCGTAGGGTACAACGTAGCAGACGCAGCAACGAAGTGAAACCTGCCTCACTCCCTCGCCTCGATTCGCCGCTCACCAGGATAAAACCGGGGGCAACGGCTCGGAACTGTACTCAGACGTCAGTCCTTGCGTTGCCCGCGGCACGGTGGTAGTTTGGTGCACCTGCTGCACGCTGACACCAAGGGGGGGACATGTGCGAGCGGTTGCACGGCAAGGTGGCTGTGATCACCGGCGGAGGCACCGGCATCGGCGCCGCCACCGCTCGTAGATTCGCCGCCCAAGGGGCGAAAGTCGTGGTCACCGGACGCAGACTCGAACCGATCGAGGCGGTGGCCCGGGAGATCGGGGGGATCGCGCTGGCGGGCGACGTGAGCGACGAGGCCCACTGCATCGGGCTCGCGAGCGCGGCGGTGGAAGCCTACGGTGGACTCGATATCATGGTGGCGAACGCCGGTGTGGAGGTCTTCGGCTCAGCGGAACACGTGGACTTGGACCAGTGGCGCGACGTGCTCCGCGTCAACCTGGACGGCGTTCTCTTCTCCGCACGTGCCGCGCTCGGGCCCATGCGTTCCCGCGGCGGCGGGTCCATCGTGATACTGGGCTCTGTGGCCTCGCTGTTCGGGGTACCCTCGTTCGTTTCCTACGTCACCAGCAAGCACGCGGTCATCGGACTCATGCGCTCCCTGGCTATGGACTACGGGCCCGAGGGGATACGGGTGAACGCCGTCTGCCCCAGCTTCACGCGCACCGAAATGGGCGATCGGGCCCTGGAGACGCTCGGCGGCATGATCGGCCTCAACCTCGAGGAGGCCGCGATCCGGGGAACTCGGGACTACCCGCTGCGCCGTGCGGCCCAGCCGGAGGAGGTGGCAAGCGTCATCGAGTTCCTGGCGTCCGACGATGCGTCGTTCGTAACCGGAGCCACCATCCCAGTCGACGGGGGCGCCTCCATCGTAGATCTGGGCATGACCGAATTCTCGAACTGAAGGACGACCAATGATCAACGTACCGGCTGAACCCGAGCCCCTGGACATCGACCCCGCGCGGACCGCGGTGATCGTGGTGGACATGCAGAACGCCTTCGCGAGCACGGGAGGCATGCTCGAGTTGGCGGGCATGGACATCACCGGCGCGGACGAGGTGGTCGAGGTGAACCACAGAGTCCTAGCGGCCGCCCGAGCCGCGGGCATCGACGTGGTCTACCTGCAGATCGGCTACGACGCCGACCAGGTGAACGCCGGCGGCCCGGAATCGCCGAACCCCATGAAAGAGCTGGCCATGTGCCTGATGCGGGCCCAGCCCGAGCTCCGCGGAAAAGTGCTCACCTACGGCACGTGGGACTTCGAAGTGGTCGACCGGTTGAAGCCCGAGCCCGGCGACCTGGTGGTATACAAGACCCGCTACAGCGGCTTCGCGGGCACCAACCTGGACCAGTTGCTCCGGGCGCGCAACAAGCGCCACCTGATCTTCACGGGCATCGCGACGAACGTGTGCGTGGAGTCTACGCTCCGCGACGCCTACTTCCTGGAGTACTGGCCCCTGCTCGTGAGCGACGCCTGCATGCAGGCGGGCCCACCCGCCATGCACGAGGCCACGCTCTTCAACGTACGCACGTTCCTGGGATGGGTCACCACCAGCGAGTCGCTGGTGGGCGCACTCGGATCAGGGGGCTGAACCACGCCACCCGGCGGCGATGCCGGGTGCGAACGCGGCACGCAGCAGGCAAAAAGGGGGACGACGCATGTCCATGAGCACGGAGCAACTGCTCGAGGCATTCCGGTGCATGGTCAAGATTCGCGAGTTCGAGAAACGCGCCCACGAACTATTCCTTCAGGGTGAGCTTCCCGGCTTCCTCCACCTCTACCTCGGGGAGGAGGCGATAGCAGCCGGCGTCATGGCGGCGCTACGGCCGGATGACTGGGTCTCGAGCTCGCACCGGGGTCACGGTCACGTGATCGCCAAGGGCGGCGACGTCAGAGGCATGATGGCCGAGATCTACGGACGCTCCACGGGTTCCTGCAAGGGCAAGGGCGGCTCCATGCACATCGCCGACCTCGATCTCGGCATCTTGGGAGCCAACGGCATCGTGGGGGGCGGCATCCCCATCGGCACGGGCGCGGCGTTGGCGTGTCAGTACCGGGGCGGCGACAGCGTCGCGGTGAGCTTCTTCGGCGACGCCGCGTCCAACCGCGGCACCTTCCACGAGGCGGTGAACCTGGCCGCGGTGTGGGACCTCCCCATCGTGTTCGTCTGCGAGAACAACCTCTATGGCGTCTCCACCTGCCAGCGCGACCACATGAGGATCACAGATGTCGCCGACCGGGCCGCCTCTTACGGGATCCCCGGGATGATCGCCGACGGTAACGACGTGGAAGCGGTCTACGAGGCGGCCTTGGAAGCCGTGGAGAGGGCCCGCCGGGGCGACGGGCCCACGCTGCTCGAGTGCAAGACGTGGAGACACCAGGGGCATTTCGTCGGCGACCCGTGCGCGTACCGGGATCCGCTCGAACACGAGGAGTGGTTGGCCAAGGATCCCATCCTGCGCGGCACTCGGGTGCTGATCGAGCGGGGCCTGGCCACGGAGGAGAGCATCGCCGAGCTGACGGCCGAGATCAAGGCGGCGATCGACGAGGCCGCCGAGTTCGGTCGCACAAGCCCGTGGCCGGAGGCAAGCGAACTGCTCACCGACGTCTACAGCGCGTGAGGGGAGGCAGATGACCACTCAAGCCACTTCGATGAAGACGATGACGTACGGGCAGGCGATCTGCGACGGTCTGGCGGTCGAGATGCGCCGCGATCCCGACATATACGTGGCCGGCGAAGACGTGGGCATGTTCGGTGGGGGCCTGGGGGTGACCTTGGGGCTGCTCGACGAGTTCGGCCCCCGGCGGATACGCGACACCCCCCTCTCCGAAACGGCGATCGTCGGGCACGCCGTCGGTGCGGCGGCGGCCGGCCTGCGCCCGGTGGCCGAGATCATGTTCGACGACTTCCTCGCCATCGTCCTCGACGAGCTCGGGAACCAGGCCGCCAAAGCCCGCTACATGTTCGGGGGCAAGGTCAAGATCCCGATGGTATTGCGGGCCTCGTGCGGCGCGGGGATCAGGGCGGCGGCACAGCACTCCCAATCCCTCGAGGCCTGGTGTGCCCACGTGCCCGGTCTCAAGACCGTCGCCCCGAGCACGCCCGCGGACGCCAAAGGCCTCATCATCGCCGCCATCCGCGACGACAATCCCGTGGTCTTCCTGGAGCACAAGATCCTCCTCGGTGTGACCGGCGAGGTGCCGGAGGGCGAGTACCTGGTGCCCCTCGGCACGGCGGACATCAAACGAGAGGGTGGCGATGTGACCCTGGTCACCTGGTCGGCCATGGTGCAGCAGTCGCTGCGTGCGGCCGAGCTGCTGGCGGAGGAGGGTGTGAGTGCCGAGGTGGTCGACCTGCGCACCATCGTGCCCCTCGACACGGAAGCGATCCTCGGATCCGTCGCGAAGACGCACCGGCTGGTGATCGTGCACGAGGCCGTCAGAACGTCGGGATTCGGAGCGGAGATCGCGGCCATCGTGGCCGACGAAGGCTTCGACCTCTTGGATGCCCCCATCAAGCGGGTGACCGCGCCCGACACCCCGGTGCCGTTCAGCCCGATGTTGGAAGACGCCTACCTGCCGAGCGCCGACACGATCAAGGCGGCCGTGCTGGCCCTCATGTAGCCGACGACTGCGCATGCGGCCGGAGACACGCGCGAACCGACCCCGAGGAGAGCAACCCCATGGCTACAGCGATCGTGATGCCCAAGCTCGGCCTCACCATGACGGCGGGCGCGGTGACCCTCTGGCTCGTCGACGAAGGGCAGCACGTAGCCGTGGGCGACATCGTGGTCGAGATCACCACCGAGAAGATCACCTACCAGGTGGAGGCGTCCGTATCAGGGGTCTTGCTCAAGATCGTGGTGGAGGAAGGGGACGATATCCCCATAGGCACACTGATCGGCGTGATCGGCGCGGCGGGCGATGACATCTCGGGGTTGCTCGCCGGGGGCGCAGCCCCGCCACAGGGAGGCGAAAGCACGGGCACGCCGTCGCCGACCCACGCACCCACCGTGCCGCCGGGTGCCCCTCCCCAGCTGGCTGCGACCGCAGCAGGTGATGCCCCGGGCGTCCCGAGCGGCCGCGTCTTGGCGTCGCCCGCGGCGCGCAAGCTGGCGGTGGAACTGAGGGTCGACCTCGCGAACGTGTCCGGTTCCGGACCAGGCATGCGCATCACCACCGAGGACGTGACGGCGGCCGCCGAACGGGGCGCGGCCGCCGAACTGGGCGCACCCGCCGCCACTCCCGGCCTCACCCACGCCGCGCCGCCGCTCGAGGCGGCCGCCCGGCAGACACTCGCGGCCGGCGGGTGGCCGTCGCGCACGGTGCGTCGCACCGTCGCCTACACCGGCGTACGTCGCACGATCGGCGAGCACATGGTCGCGAGCCGGAACGCCTCCCCCACGGTGACGCACCACGTGCGGGCCGACGTTCACGAGCTCATGGAGGCACTCTCGCGGTTCAACGAGGGGCGTCCGGCCGAAGAGTCGATCTCGATCACCGCCGCCATCGTCAAGGCGGTGGCCGCGGCCATAGAGTCAGAGCCGGCCATCAACGCGACGCTGACGGACGACGTCATCAGCGTGTGGGAAGCGATCGACATCGGCGTGGCGGTGGCGGTACCGGATGGGTTGATCGTTCCGGTGATCAGGGATGCGAACGCCAAGGGGGCGGTCCAGATCGCCCGCGAGCTGAGGCACCTCGCCCGCCGCGCCCGCGAGGGCGGGCTCCTCCCGGACGAGACGACCGGAGGCACCTTCACGGTCACCAGCCTGGGCGGCTACGGGTCGGTGGATTGGTTCACCCCGATCATCAACCAGCCCGAAGCAGCCATACTGGGCGTGGGCCGTGTGATCGACGAGGTGGTGGCCGTCAATCGCTCGATCGTGGTGCGCCACACCGTAGGGCTGTCGCTCACCTTCGACCACAGGATCGTCGACGGGGCCCCGGCCGCCGGATTCCTGAAGGTACTCCTGGCACGATTGGAGGACGCGGAGAGTCTCCTCGCGTAGCCGGTCAGTCAGGCGGCGGGCACGCCACCTTCGACTGGAGCAACGCCCAATTCTCGTCTGCGCCGGCTTGGAGCACCGCGATCTGGGCGGAGTCAAGATGCCGGAAGCGCTTCTGCAGCTCGAAGTACCTCTCCACCGGCACGCCTGTGGACCCGTGGTTGATCGTGTACCGCACGCCGTCCTCGACTTCGTAGAGGGGGAAGAGGCCCGTCTCCACGGCCAGCCGTGAGACGGCCACCGCTGCGTTGTCGGGGAGTCCCCACCCGTCGATGCAGGGCGTCAGGACGACGATGAAGCGCATGCCCTTCATGTCCCGGGCCTTGGCCACCTTGCGCGCCAGGTCGTCGGGGAAGGCGACGGTCGCCGTCGCCGTATACGGGACGCGGTGGGCCGCCATGATCTCCGCGATGTTCTTCTTCGCGGTGAGCTTCCCGCCGGGTGTGGATGCCGTGGAGGCCAGATGGGGCGTCGAGCCGGACTTCTGCGCCCCCGTGTTCATGTAGCCTTCGTTGTCCATGCACACGTAGACCATGTCCTCATTGCGTTCGGCGGCGCCCGAGAGAGCCTGGAAGCCGATGTCGTAGGTGCCGCCGTCGCCGGCCATGACCAGCACGTTCACGTCGTCCTTGCCTTGGCTCATGAGCGCGCGTTTGATGCCGGCGGCGGCGGCGGCACTGGACTCCAAGGTGCCGTGCACGATCGGCACCCGCATAGAACTGTTGGGCTGCAGACCGGCGATGATGGCGATACAGGAGGGCGGCACTACCGCGATGGTACGTGGCCCCATGGTGTTGATGACGTAGCGCACGGCGAGCGCCTCACCGCACCCCGCGCAGGCGTGGTGCCCGGAGAGGAAGACGTCGGCCTCGTCGATCGCGAAGTTCCTGGCGTTCACCACGTCACCTCCACCACAGCGATTGGGGGACGGGCTTCTCGGCCATCGCCGCGCGGGTGATCTCCTCGATCTTGGCCGGCGACACGTTGACCCCCCCGACTCCAGCCATGTAGCCGTGTATCAGGGGCAGGCCCTCCATGCCGCACAGGGCCGCCTTCAGTTCCTGGTGGAGGATCCCCCCCGCCCCGGGGGAGAAGTTGCGCTCGATCACCACGAGCCTCGGGATACCGGCGACGGCCTCCCGCACGGCTTCGATGGGGAAGGGACGGAACAGCTTGACCTTGAGGAGGCCGGCCTGCACACCGGCGGCCCGCAGAGCGTCCACCGCCACACGCGCCGTCCCGACCATGGCGCCAAAGGCCACGATGACGACCTCCGCCCCGTCCATGCGGTAGCGCTCGAGGATGCCGTAGCTCCGTCCGAACGCCTCGCCGTACTCGGCGTCGGCGCCGACCGCCACGGCGGGCACGCCATCCATCGCCGCACCCACGGCCTGCCGGAACCGGAAGTAGAGATCCTGGTTCACCGGATTGCCCCAGGAGCGCCCGATGTCCGGATCGAGCCGGATGTCGGGGTCGAAGGGCGGGAGGTACGCGTCGACCGCATCCTGCGCGGGCACGACCACCGGCTCCAGCGCGTGCGAGATGTAGAAGGCTTCATTCACCACCATGACGGGCAGCATGACCTGTTCGGCCACCCGGTACGCCTGGATCACCGTATCCAGCGATTCCTGACCGCTCTCGCAGTAGAGCTGGATCCAGCCGGTGTCACGCTGCGAAAGGCTGTCGGTCTGATCGGGCCAGAACCCCCAGGGCGCGCTCGGGGTGCGGTTCACATTCACCATGACGATGGGCGTGCGCGCACCCGCCGCGAAGTGGAGCATCTCGTGCATGAGGAGCAGGCCCTGCGAGGCGGTGGCGGTGAACACCCGCGCCCCGGTGAGCGAGGCGGTGATGCAGGCCGTCATGGCCGAGTGCTCAGACTCGACCGTCATCAGATCCACCGCGAACTCGCCGGCCAACTGCAGGTCGCCGATCTTTTCGATGATGGGAGTCTGCGGCGTGATGGGGTATACGGGCACCACCGCGGGCCGGGCCAACATCACGCCGTACGCGACGGCGTGGTTGCCCATGAGCAGCATGCGGGTCTCCGTGGTGACCGTCACAGCGCTGGGCTAGAGGCAGTTCGGGTGAGGTTTCAAGGGCATCGCCACTTCGACAGCCACCTCAGCCGCGGAGCAGTCGTATGACGGCGTGCACGTTCTCGGGGGGCGCGGTGCGGGGGATGTTGCAGCAGGCCACAAGGCCGTCCGGCCCGCATCCGCCCGAGCGCCACGCGGTAACCGCCCCCTCCAGAGCAGCCGGATCGGAGTCGACAAGCGCTGAGGGTAGACCGAAGATGAGCCCCCGCTCGGCTCCCACGTCTCGCCGCTCCGCCGAATCCGTCGGCCCACCCCGCTCCACCACCAGACCGGCGGCGCCGAGGCCGCGAAGAGCCTCCAGGCGCGAGTCGTCATTCACCTCTGTCTGCAGGAGCACGTGTGCGTCGTAGAACTCCGCCACATTCCACAGGGTGCGCAGCACTGCCGCGACCCGGGGGTAGTGGGCCGGATCGACGCGACCCAGCAGTGGATCCGAGACCAGGATCTGCTCGAACCCCGCGTCTAGATACCAGCGGGCGATGCGCAGCATCACCTGACCGGCGAGCCCGAGAGTCTCGTCGGCGCGCTCCGGCGATGCGTCCAGATCGGCCCAGAAAGACGGCCCCCGCAGGTGGGCGGCCAGTGTCACCGGGCCGGTGACAGCGGGAAAGAGCGCCACATCGCGGCCCACGACCGCGGCGAGGCGTTTGGCCGCCTCCAGCGTCACGGCGAGGCGCCCTCGGGTCTCGATGTCCTCCACCAGCACCGACCGGGCACCGGGTTCCACTCCTCCCAGCGGGTGCGACGTCACCACGGGCTCGTCGTCGCGCCAGGCCACCTCGCAGCCACAGGCCTCGGCCTCGAGCGTGGCGTCCGCCAGCACGATGAGGCCGTCGCAGCCGAACAGCTTCTGGGCACTCTGCAGAGAGTTCGCGAGCAGGGTGGCGTCGCCGGCCACCTGTTGGTAGCTCATCTGCTGCAGCCGGGCCGCGTAGGGGCCCACGTGCAACACGACCGGCGACCGCTCGATCGGCCTACCTTCGAGATATCGCCTCACGAGATCGCGAGAAGAGATATGGACGGGCATCAAGCTCCCCTTCAACCCGCTCTCACGGGTTGGGCCAGTCGCCGTACCTCTTGAGTATCTCATCGGCCGGACGCTTCTGTAACCACTCCTTCTCGAACTCGTGGTACGGGCGGCCGCGCTGCTTCCGCTCCTCCCGCTCGGCCTCCCGGGCCGCGGCCGTCGCCGCGTGGTCGGCGCGGAGGGTGTCCGGGTCGTAGACCACCCTATACACGTTGTCGGCTGTCCACGGCGTCGTGATGCCGGCCTTGAGGTCGGCCGTCACCAGATCGGGGTCTCGTTCGAGGACGTCCCCATAGCTGCTGCCGCCCAGAGAGGGCATGAGGATGAGGTCGTCGCCCATGACGGGCCGGAAGGGCCGGATCATGCTCTCGACCACGTAGTCGCCCTTGACCGCACGTTCTTCCAGCAACTCGTAGACGTCGTAGGGGATCGCCCCGCTGGACTCGGCGAAGAGCTGCGCGAATTCGCTGCCGGTCACCGACACGGCGGGAGCGGTCATGGCCGCATAGCCACCGAACAGACCCTTCTCCGGCGGGAACTTGTTCCCCCCTTGCGACGAGCCACACACCAGCCAGGGCACGTTGTGCGGCATGTAGCCGATCATGACCCCCGTGCCGCCGCGATACTTGCCGAAGCCGTGGTTGTCGGCCATGAAGCGGTTGCGGAACAGATACATCCACGGCAACTGAAGCTCCGTGAACTCCGCGTCCTGCAGGATGCCGGTGGGACAGAAGGAGAATCCGGCCGTGTTCTCGCCGTCACGATCCTGACGCGCCCCGGCCCCCTGGGTGTTGAGGGCGTCGGAGGCGAGTCCGGCCACCGGCAGCCCGTACTGATTGAGGCCACCGTACATGAACGGCGGCGACGGGGTACCCCAGCTGGCGACGGCCTTGTGCCGCCACTCGCTGTCGAAGAGCATCTTGGCGAAGCAGGAGGGGATAGCGTAGAAGGCCAAGAAGCCCGAGGTCAAGACTCCGCAGGCCACGGCCGCGTCGGCGCCCGCATCGAGCAGAGAACCCGGCGTGAACGTGTAGTCGAAAGGTGCCATGGCGCCGGCCGTCGGCGGGAGGTCGGAGAACAGGAACTGGTAGATGTAGAGGGCCGAGCCCGCGATGACCACGTGCTTGTACGTGTTGAAGGGGCCGTCCGGCGTCTCCGGCGAGGTGCCGCTGAAGTCCAGAACGATCTCGTCGCCCTTCTTCGTGACGGTGAGCATCATGCGCACCAGCCCATAATCGGCACCCACGGCGTCCAGGAACATGACGGTGCGATAGGTTCCGTCGTTCAACTCCCGCACCATGGCCCGCCCGGCCTCCATGGCCGTATCGATGTTCTTGCGCATGAGGCCGATGAAGAAGTCCACACCCTTGCGGCCGATGACCTCTTCCCGCACCCGTTTGATCATGCGCTCGCAGGCCGCCGCCCGCGCCTTCAGATCGATGGTGTGCATGCGCGGGTCGCGCACCTGGTTGGCCATCATGGTCACCAGGTCCTGCTTGAGCTGGTAGTTCTCGCCCACCTTGAAGGGCACCCAGTGCATGCCCTCGTCGTAGCGTGTCTTGGCCGCCACCGACATCCCGCCCGGATCCACGGCGCCGGTCTCCCCCTCGTGGAGGGCGGCCAGCGTCCAGCCCACCAGCTCCTCCTCGTGGAAGATGGGCATGATGGCGATCATGTCGGGGTTGTGGATGCCGCCGAAGGTGGCCTCGTTGACGAAGAAGATGTCCCCGTCATTCACGCCCACCGTGGGGTCGTTCAGGTAGGCGTCGATGATGTACTTGATGGGGATCTGGCCGGTCACCAGGTGCAGGTAGATGCTCACGTCGGCCGCCGCGAGGTCGCCCTGAGCGGTGTAGATGCCCAGCGCCACGTCGCCGGACTGGAGCATCTGGGCCGCGCCCATCTTCACGAAGATCACCCGCGCCTCCGCGCAGATGAGATCTAGTTTCTTGCTGTAGATCTCGAAGTCGGCCGCCTCCACGAGATCCACACAGTCGAGCTCCCTCGGCGAGGGCGGGCTCGGTTTCCACATGCCTGCTGTGTCGAGTTTGATTCCCATCGTCCCCCCTACGCGCTTTCGATGGTGCCGTTGAGGAACCCGTCGATCCGGAAGACTTTGTCGGCCGGGATGACGTACGTGGTGTCCTCGGCTTCCACTACGGCCGGCCCTTCGATGACGTTGCCCGCCTGGAGAAGCGCGCGATCGTAGATGTCGGTATCGCGTGGCCCCTCTTCCCACCACACCTGCCGCCGCCCCTTGCGCGCCGCGCCGGGATCGGCGCCGCCGAGGGGGAACTCGGGGAAGCGGTACTTCTCCATCGGCACGGAGGCCTTGAGCACGAAGGTGTCGATCTCGACCCCTCCTTCCGGGTACGCGGCGATGGCACCGTACACCACCTTGTACTCGTTCGTGTGGGCGTCGAGCACGGCCTGCACGTCCTCGGCGCTCTGCACGAAGATCCGCGGCGAAGGCACCCGGGCGGAGTTCAACTGGGTGCCATAGCGCATCTCCAACTCGAGGCTGAAGATGATCCTGCCGGGATCGAAGCCCTCGCCCTGCATGTCCCGCACGGCTAGGGCCTGCAGTTCCTCCACCGTCCGATTGAACGCGTCGAAGTCGTCGAGCAGCGAGCCGCTCTTCGGATCGAACAGGATGAGGTGTTTCGACTGCTCGTACTGGTGCATGACGTCCATAGTGCTGGCGCCGAAGGCGCAGAACACCGAGGCGAAGGGGAACGTGACCACCTTCTGCGCCCCCACGTAGCCCGCGTAGCCGCTGCAGTGAGTGGGGCCCGCGCCGCCGTAGGAGAAGAGCACGAACTCCCGCGGATCGAAGCCCTTGAGGGCGGTCTCTTTGAAGATCTCGTTGCCCATGTTGCCGTCCACGATCCGCTTGATGCGCAGGGCGGCCTCTTCCACCTCGATACCGAGCGGATTTGCGATGTGCTCCCGGACGGCGTCGACGGCGCGCTGCTTGCTCAAGCGCGCGCGCCCACCCAGGTAGTAATCTGGGTTGATGTAGCCGAGCACGATGTCCGCGTCGGTGACGGTGGGCTGCGTGCCGCCCATGTCGAAGGCGGCGGGGCCGGGCATGGACCCCGCGCTCTGCGGACCGATCTGCACGGTGTGGTAGGTGGGATGGATCCAGGCGATGGAGCCGCCGCCGGCACCGATGGCCTTGGTCTCGATCATCGACAGGTTCACCTGCCAGCGGTCGATGATGGGATCGAACTGGTAGAAGCGGATGCTCCCCCGGGCCATTACGCCGATATCGAAGCTGGTGCCGCCCATGTCGGAGACGATGACGTTGTCGTAGTCGTACAGGGTTTGCGCCAGGTGGGCCGCACCCAGGAGGCCCGCCACGGGCCCGGCGTTGTGGGTGGCCACGGCCGTCGTGCGCGACGTCTTGGCGGTGCCGCCCGTATTGTGGACGATGAGCACCGGCTTGTGGAATCCGTCGTCGCGGAGGTCCTCCGCCAGAGACGTCAGTTCCTCCTTCATCTCGGCGTGCAGGTAGCCGTTTACGATGGTGGTCATCGTGCGGGCGTACTCACCGAGCTTGGGCGCCACCTCGCTGGAGAGCATGACCGGCGCGTTGCCCAGGTACACGTCGGGGTACTCGTCGCGGATGATCTGCTTCACCATCTGCTCGTGGGCGGGGTTCAGGAACGACCAGAGAAGGGAGACGATGAACCCCCGACAGCCGTTGTCGACAAGGTACTGGACCTTCTCCAGCACCTCCTCCCGCTGAAGCGGGATCACCGCGTTGCCGAAGCAATCGATCCGCTCGCGCAGACCCACGGTCATCTCCACCGGGATCAGCGGCTCCGGCTTGCGCATGCCGGCCACGTCCCGCTGCTCGTCGTTCGTGAGCCCGTGGGCCCACTGGCTGCCCTTGCCGATGTAGATGGTGTCCTCGTGCCCCATGGTGGTGATGAGGCCCAGCTTGGGGCCCTTGCGTTCCACCAGGGCATTCGTGGCGATGGTGGTCGAGTAGCGCAGGGTGTCGGTCTCAGCCAGCACGTCGAACACGGACGAACCGAGCTTGCCCGCCGCTTCTTTGAGAGCCCGCTTGAAGCCCAGACTGAGGTTGTGGCGGGTGGTAAGGCTCTTGCCCGTCACCGTGCGGTCGTCCCACACCAGGAAGCAATCGGTGAAGGTGCCGCCGATATCGATGTCGATAGTCCTGGTCATCAGCCCTCGCTCCCCGTCGACGGGCCGGGGTCGGCATCGTCCGCGCCGTCCGCGCCGCCCGCGCCGCCGCCGAAATGCCTCCGTTTCATCGCGTCGATATCCAGCTCGATGTCGTGGGTGATGGGGTGTCCCGGTGGCAGGTACTCCGTCTCGATCATCCCCCCGCACCCCGGGCAGTAGAACTCGAGAAGCCGACACCACTCCGGGTCGGGCGCGAAGGTGAAGGGGCCCTCCTCGAGGACCGGGCGGTGGATCTCGCGCGGGTCGCGCTCCGCCACCAGGCAGCCCGTCTTGTACGACTCCCGGGCCGACACGAGCTCCTCCCCGCAGGTGTGGCAGCACCACATCTCGCTCACCAGATCGATGTCCAAGTATTCGGTTATCTGCCGCTTCACTGGAGTCCCCCGTCCCCGGCGATCTCGATGATCCCGTTGCGATAGCGGTCGACCGTCAGGCGGGCGCCCTCGGGGATGACGTAGGTGGTGCTGTCGGAGTCGATGACGGCCGGTCCGCTCACCACGTTGCCGGCCTGCAGCAGCTCGTAATCGTATACCGCGGTCTCGCGGAATCCGCCTGCCCAGTACACGGAGCGCGTGGTCTTCATCGCGGCCGCGGGGTCCTCCCCACCCAGCTCCCAGGCTTGGATCTCCCAGTGGGGCACGGCTCCCCGAGCGCGCAACATGAAGGTGTCGAACACCACGTCGTCGACGCCGGGCACGCAGGCGTCGCACACGGCCCGCAACTCCGCCTCGCCGGCGAACTCCAGAAGCGGCGAGTGCACCAGCCGGGCCTGGTCGTCCGCGCCCCCGGCTATGAGGTCGAGCTCCAGGGTGACCTCGTCGGCGGCAAAGCCCTCGCCCCGGATATCGTGAAGCGCCCGGGCCCGCAGATCCGCGATGATCTCGTTGAAACGGTCGGTCTGCGAGACGTGGATGCCGCTCTCCTTGGAGCGGGCCGCCATCGGCTCGGTGTGTGTGTAGTAGTGCATGACGTCGGCGGTGGAGGACCCGAAGGCGCTGAACACGGCCGAGTACGGGAAGGTGACGATGCGATCGACGCCGAGCGCCGCGGCGTAGCCGCAGCAGTGGGTGGCTCCTGCTCCACCGTACGCCAGTAGGGTGAACTCGCCCGCGTCCCGGCCCAATTCGGCGACCTCCGCCGCGATGCGGGCGCCGATGTTGCCGTCCACCTTCTGCTTGATGGCGAGGGCCGCCTCCTCCACGGAGATGGAGAGCGGGCCCGCGATGCGGTCGGCGATGGCCCGCACGGCCTTCTCCCGGTCCAACTTCATCGTCCCGCCGAGGAAGTTGTCCGCGTCCACGTAGCCAAGAACGATATCGGCGTCCGTGACGGTGGGCTCGGTGCCGCCGAGGTCGAACGCGGCGGGGCCCGGTTGGGCGCCCGCGCTCTGCGGACCCACTTCGACGGTGCCGCTGACCGGATCGACCCAGGCGATGGAGCCGCCGCCGGCCCCGATGGTGTCCACCTCGATCATGGGCAGGTAGACGGGGATCCCCTCGATGGTCGGCTCGATCTCGTAGTCGTAGGCGCCATCGACGATGAAGCCGATGTCCATGCTGGTGCCGCCCATGTCCGTGCTGATCAGGTTCGGCAGGTCGTACAGCTTCGCGATGCGCGCGCTGCCCAGCATGCCGGCGGCCGGCCCGGAGTTGTAGGTGTTGAGCGCGGTGGTCTTGGCCACCCGAGCGGTCCCGCCGCTGGAATGCGTGATGAGGAGCGGACGGTCGTACCAGGATCGGCGCAGCTCGTCGTCACCGCGGTAGAGATACTTCACCATGTCGCGGTGCAGGTACGCGTTGATGATGGTGGTCGTCGTCCGTTTGAAGTCGTCGCGGCGGCGGGAGAGATCGGTGGACAGGATGAGCGGCACGATGCCCAAGTAGTGGGGCTGATACTCCGTCTCGAAGGCGTCCTTGATCGCCCGCTCGTGCACCGGATCGTACGAGGCGTTCCGCAGACTCACGACGATGGTGCGCGCGCCGCGGTCGATCAGATCCTCGATGGCACGCAGGGCCTCATCCACGTCCAACGGACCGACCACGCCGTCGGGTCCCACGTCCTCCTCCACACCCGCCACCATGTCTCCGGACACGAACATGTCCAGACCGTTGCCGTCGGCGCCGTAGAGGTCGGCCTCGTGGCCTTTGGTCACCACCACTCCCAGCTTGGGCCCCGATCGCTGAATGATGGCGTTGGTGCCGACCGTGGTGGAGTAACGCACCACATCCGTCTTCCCGAGGAACTCCTCCTTGGCCAGCCCGAAGAGGGCGGCCCCCTTCTCCACCACGTCCACCAGACACACCGTCAGGTCGTGCGGCGTGGTGGGCACCTTTGCGTAGCGCACCTCCTGATCGCTCGTGAAAAAGCCGTCGGTGAAGGTGCCCCCGGTGTCGATGTCGATGGTGAATCCCATCAGCCCCCCTCTGCTGTCGTGCGTACCGTGAAACCGTGTGTACCGCGAGCGGGGCGCCCCCTTCAGCGTGGCACTCCCCGCGGCTCTGATCTCTAGGAGGCTGCTAGTGAGCCTCTTCGTACAGCCTGCGCACCAACTGCCCCTTCATGTCGTATCGCGGGAGTGTCTCCGGCGGCACGAGTTCCACCTTGCTCGGAATGGAGAGTCGGTCTTTCACCAACCCCTCGAGTCTCGCCTTCAACGAGGGCAGGTCGCTCACGTCCGCTCCGTATTCGACCATGATCCTCAGGGGCGGGGCCACTCCCGGGCCCGGCTTCTCGAGTGCGATCTGCATCTCCCCGGTGGTCTCCGGGGAGAGAGAGGCCACGATGTCCTTCACGGCCGAAGGGAACACATTGACCCCGAGGACTATGAGCATGTCGTCGGTGCGACCCACGCAGCGCACCTGGAAGCTCGTGCGTCCGCACCCGCAGGTCGTGGCCATGACGACCACCCGGTCGCGCGTGCGAAAACGGAGGAGGGGACAGCACTCGCGGTCGATCGCCGTGTAGACCAATTCGCCCGACACGCCCTCCTCGATGGCCAACCGCTCGCCCGAATCCGGATCGATGATCTCGGGGATGATGTACTCCTGGGCGTTGAAGTGCATGCCGCGCTGCTCGGGGCATTCGCCGAAGATGATGGGCGCCATGTCGGCGTTGCCCAAGCCCTCGGTGAGTCTGACTCCCCAGTCACCCTCTATCCGCTGGCGGACGGCGGGGATGCCGGCCCCCGGCTCGGCCCCGCTGATGATGCGCTCGAGTCCCAGTTCCTTGGGATCCAGACCGTAATGGGAGCGCACATACTCGGCCAGGTAGACCGCGTAGGAGGGGGTGCAGTGGAGCACGTTCGCGTGCAGCGACTGAAGCGCCATCACCACCTTCTCCGACGCACCCGTCCCGATAGGCACCAGAGTGGCCCCCAAGTGCTCGGTGGCGTCCTTCACAGGCAGGCCCCCCACGAACATGGTCAGGCCAACCGCGTGTATGACGATGTCCTCTTTGCGCACGCCTTGCGTATACAGCGAGCGGGTGGTGAGGTCCATCCAGACGGAGGCATCGTGGCGCGTTATCCCCACGTAGCTCGGGCGGCCGGTGGTGCCGGTGGAAGCATGGATGCGGATCACGTCGCTCATAGGGGCCGCCGCATGGCTGCCCAGAGGCGGATCGGACAACTGGCTGTCGCGCAGCTCCTCCTTCGTGGTGAAAGGCAGCCGGGCCAGACCCTCGAGTGTGGTCACGTCGCCCGCCGTCAGCCCGGCTTCGGCGAACTTCCTCTGGTAGAACGGCGAGCGCTCGCAGACGTACTCAACCTGCTTCCGCAGCTTGGACTCCTGGATGGCTGTCAGCTCCGACGAAGTCAGCGTCTCCATCGCACTGTTCAGAAAATCTCCCCCCAAGGCTACTCCCCCCCGATTTGACCCCACCCACGGACGCACGCCGAGCGACGCGCGCGACGAAGTCTAACGTCAGACAACAGGGATGATATGTGGCGACCACCACGTGTGTCAACCCGCGGACGCGCGCGGGAGGCTGCCGCCGCCGCGTTGCCCTCGCCCCGAGCCGCACACAGCTGCACGTTGACTGTATCTGACGTCTGACGATAGGATGATATGCGGCCGGGGCGTCCGCCGTCAACGACATCGCGGGTCGGGGGGCCTGTAGCCCCCACGTCCGGTCTGCCGGGGGGTCCCATCGCAACGCTCGCGACCACGCGAAAGGCGCAGGTGACGGTCGATGGCCAAGATGTTCAAGCCGCTCAAGAACGAGCGCTTCTTCGAGAAAGTGGCGAGCAGCATCCAGCGGGAAATCCTCCTCGGTAACTTGGAGCCGGGACAGCGGCTGCCCAGCGAGACCGAACTCGCGAAACAGTTCAACGTCGGACGCTCCGCCGTACGCGAGGCGCTGAAAGTCCTCGAACTCACCGGCCTGCTGTACGTGAAACGCGGCTACAACGGCGGCACCTTCGTGAAGCCGCCCGATCCGGCCGACGCTTTCGCCGCAACCACCCACATCGGAACGGCCACCACCGGCTGGGAGCAGCTGATGGAAGCGCGAAAACTCATCGAGGTGAGAACCGCCGAGCTGGCCTCCATCCGTGCCGAAGACGAGGAGGTGGCAGCGCTGCGGGACGACCTGGAGCGGATGCGGAGCGTGGTCGGCAAGCCCGCCCGCTTCATCGAGGAGGACGTGGTCTTCCACCTACGCATCGCGGAGGCCTCCAAGAATGAGGTGTTCTTCAGCATCATCACCTCGGTACGCATCTCCCTCAAGAAAGAGACCAACGAGCTCATCACGCAAGAGGGCGCCCTCGAGGAGATCCTCGCGGACCACGAGGAGATATGCGATCGCATCGCCGCGCGCGACCCCGCGGGGGCAACCCAAGGGATGGCCCGACATCTGCAGAACATGGAGAACCGGATGGCCCAGTTCCGTCTCGAACCGGTCGAGTAGCGCTGCCCGAGCGCACCACGAGGCCGCTACGAACCGGAGGGCGCCCGCCGGAAGAAGACGGACGAGCGCAGAACCCCCGAAGTATCTCCCCGGACGCGCTTCGTGCCCCCTCGCCTCTCGATGCCCCGGAACGTGATCAGGTACGAGCGGAAGGACCGGCGGCGGACGCACCCGACCACGACGCCAACCTGATACGCCGTGTGCTCCGCCAGTGAGAGCCCCAGGAATACGGGGAAGCTCAGCTGTGGTCGCTTCACTCGGTAGTCGACCGCGGCCACGTAGACAAGCGCCACCGCCGCCGTGAGCCACACGCCCGGCGCCACGAATCCCACCGCGGCGCAGGGCACGAGGTAGTAGCGCACGAGATGGTACGACACCGAGTACGCGAACGACGCGTGGCCCCGGAGCGCGGCGAACCACACGCGGCTCGGGCGCACCCGGACGCCTGAGCGTGCGAGATGGACGGTGCTGCGCAGACCGTCGCCCACGAGGGGCATCAGGCTGAGCAGGAGAAACCGGGGTTCCAGCCCGAGCGCTGCGGCGGCGGCGATCCCCACCGTCAGCGCCGGCAGGAGACGCACGGGCATGGTCTTACGCTTGCCGGGATGGAGGGCGTGGAGCAGTGCTTCCGAGGTGCCGTACGCCGCCCGTCGTCTCAGCATCTGACTGAGCCTGTTCCGATGTTTGTGGCCGACGACGCCGGTGGGCGAGTAGACCAGGCGCCACCCCGCTGCCCGCAGCCGCCAGCAGAAATCGACATCCTCACCCACGCGCAGATCTTCCCGCAGCCCGCCGAGTTCGAGATACGCCTCCCTGCGGACGAGCAGGTTGCAGGTGGGCACGTAGGACATCGAGCGGTCGTCGGCCATGAGGATCAGACGGTCGCCCATGTTGAGCGACGACGCCACCTGCTCGTAGCGATCGAGCCGCGATTCGTCGTAATAGCCGGACACGAGACCACCCACGGCGGCGAGCGCCGGCCACGAGAAGAACGGGGCGAGCTCGCGCAGCCACTCGGGCGAGGCGACGCAGTCGCTGTCGATGAAGGCCAGGACCTCGCCCGACGCGGCCCGGGCCCCCACGTTGCGCGAGTACGACTGCCCGCGGTTTCGATCGTTGGCCAGGTAGGTGCACGGGTGCCTCCGAACCACCTCCGGGGTGTCGTCGCGCGAACCGTCGTCCACGACGATCACCTCGAGGCGCTCGCTCGGGTAGTCCATCCCGAACAGCGCCACCAGACAGTCCTCGAGTTCGGCGGCGCGATCCTTGGTCGGCACGATCACCGAGATCGACGGCACCGCGGCGCCGCGGACGCCGGGTTGGTCGCCGGCGGACGGACCGGCGGCGGACGGACCGGCGGCGGGCGGACCGGCGGCCTCCGCTGCGACGGCGAGGTCGACATCGAGCATGCCCCTGGCCCGATAGTACTCGCACACCCGCAGGATGCGTTCTTCGTCGGTGGCCAGGGCAGCCGCGAGGTCCGCGACTCGGCGCCCGCCCCGCGTCAACTCGAGCAGCTTGGCGGCGGTGGCGTTCACCCGGATCACGGCCAGCGGCAACTCGCACACCGCTGTCCACCCGGCTCCGCCGGTCTCGACCCGGACGCCTTCGCGGAGCCGGTATGAGAGTGGGATCACGCCGGTCCGGGCCGCGACGACCGAGAGAAGCTCACTCGTCCTCGCCCTTTCTGAGGTGATCCAGCCACCCACGGTCGCGCATAAGGCGGAACAACTCTTCGGCGGACTCCTCCGCCGGCCGGCTGGACACCCGCCCATCCCTCCGGCGCACGGTGCCTCGGACGAGCTCCCCGATGCGCTCGAAGGCCGGGGCCGCGGGATCCGGAGGTGGCACGGCACGCGTGGCCGGCCGCGGAGTGCCCGCGCGCCCGTAGCGCACCGATCCGTCGGCGCGACGGACATCCTCACGGGGAACCCCTATCTCGGCAAGGTCCCACACGGGCACGGCGCGCGCGTGCGCGCCGAGCACCGCCGGTACCGGGGCCGGGGAGACGTCCAACTCGGCGGTCACGAACGTGAACAGTGCCGGCGGCGACACTTCGACGATCTCTCGGAAGCCGCCGGCCAGAGCTCGGGTGACGCGGACCGCACCACCCGGCTGCATCTCGAGTTCCACCGCCCGTGTGACGCACGGCACGTCCAGATGAGCAGCCACGAGAACGCCCACCTGCGCCGAAGAGGTCGCGGCGCCCGCCTCCCCCGCCAGCACCAGGTCGCAGCGGGCGGCCCGACAGGTCGCCGCCAGGATCAGGGCCTTGCCCGGGGCGTGCAGTCCGCGGCACTCGCCGTCCCACACGCGCACCACCTCATCGCAGCCGCGAGCGAGGGCGTCACGGAGAAAGACGTCGTCCTCCGCGGAGCCCAGGAGCACCGCGACCACCTCCGTGCCGGGCTGGGCCGTGCGCAGAGCGAGCGCGGCGTCGAGGGCGTGGGCGGCCGCCGGATCCAGACGGTTCACCTGCCACCCCACCCGCACCCTGCCTGAGCGCGGGTCTCTGTGTGGGGGGATCCGGACGTCGGCCGACGACTCCAGGAGCACCAGGAGTCTCACGACGCGACCTCGGCGGCGGCGGGCATCATCAGACCGTGGCTCAGGTCGCTCATGGCGCTCACGCTCCGCTCACGTCGCCCGGAACCGGACGCCGTAGCCGCCCGCCGGGTAGCTCCACTCGAGCGCCCCCAGATCGCACACCAGGAGACACGTGCCGCACTCCAAGCACGACTCGTACGCGAAGTCCACCCGGCCGCGCACCTCGCTCCATTCGTAGCAGCGCGCCGGGCAGGAGAACGTGCAGGCGCGGTGCGAGCAGGAGGGGCAGGTGGTGTGATCCACGACGATGTGGGCCTCAGGGTGGATCCGATAGCTCACGAGATCGAAGATGTCGTCGAGGTTCACAGGTATGACCTCCCTATCCTGATCAGATCGCCCGCCAGGTCGCGCAGCGAAACGCGACCACGGAGCGCCTCGCGCGCCATACGGCCGATCCTCCGCTTCGGCCTCCCGTCCGACGCGTACAGCTGCCCCATGACCGCGCCCACCACCTCGGGGTAGGCGGAGAACAGACGGTCGCCTTTCAATAGGTGGATCGCCCGGTCGAACGTCTTCATGTCCCGGAGCACGAAACTCGCGCGCAGGCGGTCGTCGTAGGCCCGGAGACGGCCCGCCGACAGGTCCCCCGCGGCGAGCGCCGTGGCGCCTACGAGGCCGGCCGCGTGGCCCGACGTCATCGCCAGGTTCATGCCCTCCTGCGTCAGCCCGTTGGTGTAACAGAGTCCGCCGGCATCACCCGTCACCAGGAGGCCGCTGGTGGAGAGCCGCGGCACCATGGAAAGCCCCGCTTCGGGCAGCAGATGGGCGGAGTACTCCACGAGTTGTGCTCCCCGCAGAAGCGGCGCCACGTGCGCCGAGTCTACGAACGTTTCCAAGAGGTCGTAGGGGGCGAGCCCGCGGGCCTTGAGCGAGTCGAGGTGCAGAACGACGCCCACCGAGAGGCTGTCGGTCTGGGTGTAGACGAAGCCTCCGCCGCGCACGCCGGCGGTGCCGCCTAGGAACTCGTTCGTCGCCCCCTGCCCGCGGACCAGACCGAAGCGCTCGTGGATGTCCTCTTCGTCCAGCGCATAGAGGGCCCGGACGCCCACCGCCACCTGCTCGGCGTGCACGCCCCCGTGCAGACCGGCTTCGCGCGCGAGGAAGGAGAGCGCCCCGTCGCCGGCCACCACCAGAGGCGCCTCCACGGTGCCGTCGGATCCCGCGACCCGCACACCGCATACCACGCCGTCGCGGATCACCAAGCCCTCGACCATACAGCCGCACACCAGTGTGGCTCCGGCCGCCCGCGCCTGCTCGGCCAGCCAGCGGTCGAAGGCCGGCCGGAAAAGGGTCACGCGACCCCGGAACGGCCGCTCGACATCGTGGGAACGGAACACCATCGACGTGGCCGAGCCCTCGGCCACGACTGTCAGCACCCGCCTGACCACCTCCCGCTCCCAGGGAGCCTGCTCCCAGAAATCGGGGATCAACTCCTCCGGCGCCGGGCACCAGGCGAGCGTACCGCCGAACATGTTCTTGGAACCCGGCTGCTCACCGCGCTCCAGTAGCAGCGTCTTGACCCCCTTCTGCGCCAGCGTCAGGGCGGCTGTCGAACCGGCCGGGCCCGCGCCCACCACGATGGCGTCGAACTCAGCGCCCGACATCGCGCCACTCCTCGATCCTCCTGATGAGGGCCGGCAGGATCTCGCGTAGGTCCGCCACGTAGCCGGAATCCGCGAACTGGAAGATCGGAGCCGCGGGGTCCCGGTCGACGGCCAGTATGGTGCCCGCTCCCTGGATGCCCGCCACGTGGTGCGGAGATCCAGAGATCCCCAGAGCCAGATACAGCTCGGGCGCCACTGTCCTACCCGTCTGCCCCACGAGCCGCTCCTTGGGCAGATGCCCGTCGTCCACCAGCGGGCGGGTGGCGGCCACCGAGCCCTCCAGGAGATCGGCGAGGTGGCGCACGTGTGTCATCAGTTCGCCGGGGGCGGCCTCTTCCGCGCTATCGCCGGACTCACCGGCGGTGACCGATGCGGAGCCCGGCGTCGCGGCGGGCGCCGCAGGGACCGCACCCATGCCGACCGCCACGATCCGCCTGGCGTGGACGATGTCGACGGTGCGGTAGTCGGGGGGCACGATCTCGAGACGGCGGATCGCGGGCGAACCGGCCGGCCGTCGCACGTCCAGCGTCGTCTCGAGCGTCTCCGGCACCGGGCCCGTCGGCGGCATCGCGGCCGGCTCCTCAGCCGGCACCTCGGCCGTCGTCGCGGCCGGCGGCATCGCGGCCGGCGCCGCGGAGAGCGCACCGTCGACCAAGGTGACGACCTCCACCGAATCATTCGCGTACGAAAGTTGCTGCTCGAGCCATCCGCCATACACCGGCTTGGAATAGACGGTGGCATCGCCCGTCACGGCGACGCCGGTACAGCCCACCAGCGCCGAACTGCCGAGCGCCAGAGCGAGACGCGGGGCGAGCTCACGGCTCAGGTCGCCGTCGAGCATGAGGACCACGCGGGGGTCGAGCGTGCGCACGTGGGCCGCCACGACCACGAGGGCCGCCTCCACGTCGAGGCGGGCGTCCGCGCCCACGACCTCCGCGGTCGCCATCCGGCCGCCGAGTGCCCGGGCGATGCGCCCGGCCTCCGCGGCGAGCAGCGCGGCCGCACCCTCGCGGCCCCCGATTTCGGGCACGAGCACCGCCAGGACATCCGTGCCCCGACTCATACCCGCTTGCCGGCCGTGTACCCCTCGAGGATGGCCATGTCCACCTTGCGGGGCGCGACGCAGTCTCCCACTCGGTACAGTTCCGGCACCGTCCCCTTCAGGGCGAAGTAGAGGGAGTCGTCGGCGTCGTTGCCCATGGCCGTCACCACGGTATCGTAGGGGCCGATGACGTCCCACTCGTTCGAGTACACGTTGAAACCGTGGAGCTCGCTGCCCTTGATCTCCATCACGGCGAAGTCGGGGGTGAACGTCACGCCCTTCTGAAGCAATCGCTGGCGCGTGAGGTAGAGATCCTGCGACGGCCCCAGCTCCGAGCCCACGAACAGGCTGGAGGTGACAACGTGCACCGTCTTGCCGCGATCGGCGAGCGTCTCGGCGGTCGCCGTGGCCTGGTGGTGGCCGTCGTAGTCGATCAGGACGATCCGCTCCCCCAGCTCCACCTCGTCGTTCAGCACCTGCCAGACGTTCACCACGTCGGGGCCGTCGCCGCCCGCGACGGGACACGCCTTGGGTCGGGAGCCCGTCGCCACGATCACGGCGTCGGGCCTCCACTCCGCCACCACCGCGGCGGTCACCTCGGTCCCCAGGACCACCGGCACGCCCAGTCGTTCCAGCTGATTTCGCTCGTTGCGCACGATCACGCCGAACTCGTCGCGACCGGCTCCTTTGGCGGCGATCACCACCTGGCCTCCCAGTTGATCGCCCTTCTCGTACAGGGTGACGTCGTGTCCCCGCAGAGCGGCGGTCTTCGCCGCCCACATGCCCGCGGGCCCACCGCCGACCACCAGCACGCGCTTACTCTTCCGAGTGGGCTTGAGCCGGACCTCGCCCTCGGTCGCCTCGGCGCCCGCCGCCGGGTTCTGCACGCAACCGATGGAGCGGTTGAGACCCACCCGCCCGTAGCAGTTCTGGTTGCAGGCGATGCAGTAGCGGATGTCGTCCGTGCGGCCGTCCCGGGCTTTCCGGGCGAAGTCGGGGTCGGCGATCTGCCCGCGCACCACGCCGATCATGTCGGCCTGCCCATCGGTCAGCACCCGTTCGGCCAGCACCGGGTCGTTGATACGACCCGTGGCGAACACGGGGAGGGAGACCGCCTCCTTCAAGCCGGCCGCCAACGGCACCGTGTAGCCCAGAGGCAGGTGCATGGTGCCGCCCACCAGGTACAGGTTGTAGAAGGTGGAGAGCGTGAGGTTGATGAAATCCAGATGTCCGGTGGCTTCAATCCGCCGAGCGATGTCCTTGGCGTCGTCCAGGGTCAGCCCCCCCGGGATCAGCTCGTCCGCGCACAGACGCACCCCGAGGGTGTAGTCGGCCCCCAGAGCCTCGCGCACCGCCGCCACCAGCTCAAGCGGGAAGCGGAGCCGCTTCTCGGCGTCGCCGCCGTATTCGTCGCTGCGATAGTTCGTGAGGGGCGACATGAACTGCCGGGTCAGGGAGCTGTGCCCGAACTGGAGCTCCACGCCGTCGAAACCACCCTCCCGCACGTGCACCGCGGAGCGACAGAAGTATTCGATCACCTCCGTGATGTCCTCGGACTCCATGACCTTGGGCACTTCCCGGTAGAGCACATCGGGGACGGCCGAGGGAGCCCACACCGGTAGGCGGGAGTAGTGGCCGCTGCACTGCTGACCGTTGTGGTTCAGCTGGGCGAAGATCCGCGTGTCGAACTCGTGAACGGCACGCGTGAGCTTCCGATAGCCGGCCACCACCTCGGGGCGGAACGCCTCGATGAGGTGCTCGTACGCTTGGTCGGTGGGGTGCACCGACTGCTCCTCGGTGATGATGAGGCCCGTGCCGCCGCGCGCGCGGGCGGCCAAGTACTGCGTGAGCCGCTCGGTGGGCAGTCCGTGTTCCGCCAGGTTGGTGAGGTGCGCCGAGAAGGAGATGCGGTTGGGCACCTCCACCCGGCCTATCCGAAGCGGCGAGAAGAGAAGGGGGAACTGCATCATGCCACCTCGATGCGAGGTATGGCCACCCGCAGGCACTCGGGGTCGGGAAGGCCCAGAGACTCGGTGACGAAGTAGGCCACCGCGGGACACCCGCCGTTGCAGAGGGCGAAACGGTCGCAGGTGTGGCAGGGCTCCACCTCGAGGCCGCGCAGCACCTGCATGATCGGAGCGTGCGCGAAGATGGAGGCCAGCGGCTCATCCGTCACGTTGCCGGCGAGGAAGGCCGGCTCGCACAGGAACGCGCAGGGGAACACGCTGCCGTCGGGACCCACCGCGCAGGTCATCCGCGCGGCGCCGCAGGTGCGCAGACCCTGATCCTTGCGATCCGCGTTCGTCAGAGAGAAGAAGGAGTCGCCGGTGAGCACCTCCGGGTGGCCGCCGAGGAAGTGGGCCAGCCACGCCAACTGCTCCCGGCTCAGTCGATACTCGTCCCACATGCGCGACCCGTCGCCCGACGGACGGAAACGCGAGAGACGCGTGCGCGCGCCGTACGAGGCGGCGAGCTGGTGGAACTCAGCGATCTCGTGGAAGTTGACGCTGGTGACCACCATGTTGAGGCTCAGGTCGGGGAACGACCGCTCCGCCAGCAGGGAGACGCCCTCCAGGATCCGATCGAAGGTGCCCTCACCCCGGATCGCGTCGTTCGTGGCGGGACTGGCACCGTCCACACTCACCTGCAAGAAGAGCAACTCCATACCCGCGAGCTCGTCCACCAAGGACGGAGTGAGCAGGGTGCCGTTGGTGCTCACACAGGTGACGATCCCCTTCCTCTGCGCGTAGCGGAGAATGTCCATGAAGTCCGGCCGCAGAAAGGGCTCGCCCCCGCCGAAATTGATCTGGAACACCGGGATGGCGGCCAACTCATCGATGAGCGCCTCGCACCGCCGGTGATCGAGCTCTCCGAGGCTCCCGCGGCGCAGGTCGGCCGACAAGCAGTGCCGGCACCCGAGATTGCAGCGATCGGTGATCTCCCAGGTGACATTGACCGGCGCCCGCAGGCGCTCGCCGGTGAGACTCATGAGGCGACGACCAGTCCTTTGACCTCGAGACCGTCGAGCACGCGGGTCACGCGCAGCTCCTCCGCCGGCGAATGCGTCACGATCCCCAGAGGACGGGTGCGATCGTCGACCGGGGGGGCAAGCAGGTGGTCGCCCGAGCGAACGAAGGTCATGGTGGTGCTGCGGGTGTCGTAGAAGAGGAGTCCGAACTCTTCCTGCCGGGCCCGCGCCCAAGGCGACAGGTGATAGGTCTTCATCCGCGAACTCAGGTACTCATGCGCCGCTAGTAGACGCCGCAGATACCGTCGACTGCCAGATCTTCGACCTCAATCTCCTCGAGTATCTCCGGCCCCTGATCCGCCACGGGTCCGGCGGGCTGGGACGTGCCTTCCTTGGGTGTCATCGTAGATCCTCCATGGGTGTGTGGATGAGAGTGTACCGCAGCCGATCACCAATCGGCCTCGACAGACCGTGTCCTTTCCGCCGACGGCGGCGCGGGACCGCCGCCGCGATGGTCCTGGCAAGACGGCCACACACCGGGCTCCGCGAGCGGCTTCAGCACCATAACAACCGTCCCCCACCGCGTCAACCGCGTCGCCGTACCTGACTTCAGACGTCTGCGCACAAAAAAGGGACCCGCAGCCTTCCGTTACCGGCAGAAGTGCGAGAAGATTTCGTCACCGGGGATCAACTTCGAGGAGGGGACATGGCTGCCGACGACACCTGCTGCACGATTCAGCCCTACTTCAAGGTCCACCAGGGCAAGATGGCCGAGTTCAAGGCTGTGGCCGAGCGCATGGTCGCAGAGACGGCTACCGAGCCCAAGTGCCTGTACTACGGATTCAGCTACGATGGCGACGAGGCCTACTGCCGGGAGGGCTACGCGGACGCCGACGGGCTGCTTCACCACGCCGGCCACCTCGGACCGCTGCTCGGCGAGCTCACGGAACTCTGCGACATCGCCCGCTTCGAGGTCTGCGGGCCCGAGGCCGAGCTGGCCAAGCTCAAGGAGCCCATGGCCGGCCTCTCCCCCCGGTACTACGTGCTCGAGAACGGCTTCCGGCGCCAACAGGCTGCTGAAAAGTGACGCCGCGCGTTCAGAGCGCCTCCCAAAGGGGCCGTCGCGCCTCGCAGAAGGGAACACCTCATGGCACGCCTCGCAGACAAGGTAGCAGTGATAACGGGCGCAGGATCCGGCCTCGGTCTGGCGACCGCCGAGCGGTTCGCGGACGAAGGGGCGAGCGTGCTCGCCGTCGATCTGGAGCAGGCCGTCGTTGACGCGGCCGCGGCTGCCGCCGGCTCCCGAGTGAGCGGATTCGCGGCCGATGTCACCGATCCGGAGCAGGTGCAGGCCATGTTGGCCGCGGCGGTGCAGCGATACGGCGGCATCGACATCCTTCTCCCCAACGCCGGCATCTGGGGCACAGTGGCCGACATCGCGGGCTACCCCATCGACACCTTCAAACGGGTCATCGACGTCAACCTCACCGCGGTGTTCTACACCATGAAGTTCGCCCTGCCCCTGATGGTGGAGCGCGGCGGGGGAAGCATCGTGCTCACCTCCTCGGCCGGGGGCACGGGCGGCAAGCCGGGGAACATCGCCTACAGCGCCACCAAGCACGCGGTGCAAGGCATGATGCGCACGGCCGCGGTGGAGTACGCCTCTGCCGGCATCCGCGTGAACGCCGTCCTGCCCGGCGTCATCGAGACGCCGATGATCCACCAACTGGAACGCACGTTCTCGCCTGACGACCCCGCCAAGGGCGCGGCCGACCTGGCAGCCTCCTCGCTGATGAACCGCTACGGTACCGCCGCGGAGGTGGCCGACCTGTTCCTCTTCCTCGCCTGCGACGAGAGCAGTTTCTGCACAGGCGCGTCGTACTACGTGGACGGCGGGTTCCAGCTGGCCTAACAGGCTGCTGAAAAGTGACGCCGCGCCACCAGAGCACGATGGGCACGCGCGAGAGAAGGACGCAGGGAGCGCTCGTAGCAGCGCTACGGGCGCGACCGAGGACGCCCTATCGGGCCGCCCAGTGCGCTCTGGCGGCCAAGGCTTCGCTGTTCAGCAGCCTGCTAAGCCGGAGACCCCGCCCCCGCCTCCGGACGGCCGCTGAAGAGGGGTGCGCACACTGTAGGGGCCGGGAGGGCGGACGTTCCGCCTTCCCGGCCCCATTCTTCGGGCCGCGCTCCTACTCGAGCCGGCTAATAGACGCCGTACTCCTGAGCCGCCTGAACCATGGCATGCATGTTCTCGACCTTGGCCTCGTCGATCACAGAGCCGCCGTCGAGGATGAAGCCACCACCCGGGGCGACCGCCTCGATCAGATCGCGGCAATAGGCCGTCACCTCCTCGGGGGTGCCCAAGTTGAGCAGTGACGGAGGCACATTGCCTTCGATGCAGGCTATGCCACCCATGGCCTCTTTCGCGCGACGCATGTCGGTGCGGTCGAAGTGCCAGGCAGTCCGGCCCGGCGGCAGATCGCGGATGACCTCGAGTCGGTCGTTGTAGCCGCCCTCGGCGAACGGACAGGGCACGAAACCCTCCTCGATGAGCCCCAGCATCACCTTGCGCAGGCTCGGCCAGTAGAACGTCTTGAACTGCTCGTCGCTCATGAAGCCGTCGGCACCCTTGTGCAGTGGGATGAACACGCACGGAGGACTCTGGGGAGTCGCCCGTCTGGTCACCCACTTCACGGCGAAGGAGACGAGCCGGTCGCAGGCTTCGAGCACGGTATCCGGCTGGTTGAACATGTCCATGATGAGGCCGCGAGTGCCGCGCAGGGTATCGCTCAGGATGTCGAACGGGGCTTTGGACATGGCCCCCACCGGGCCCGGGAACCCCTCGGCCACCAGACGGCCGAGCATCGGGAACATCGCGCCCCCCCACGCTTGGGCCTCGCGCCCAGCCGCCGCGAGTCTCTCGAGTGTCTCCTGCACCTCGGGACTGGCCCAGCGCATCCAATACCCAGGCCCGGTGACTATCTCGATCATGTCCTGCGGAGAGACCAGACCGGCAAGCCCCTCCAACCCACCGGCAACGCGGGGCATGTAGACGTGAAGGAAGAAGTCCGTGGGGTCGTCCATGAGCAGATCGTATTCGTCTGCGCGCATCCACTCGGCCTCGTTGTACTGGAAGCCGCCCTCCATGGGGGCCCCGTGCCCCGGCCAACTCATGATCTTCACATCGAGGATCTCGTAGGCCCGGGCCGGGATAGCCGCGAAGAGCGGCCCCATCATGGCGTCGGGCTGGAGGTCGAGGTTCGCTTGGAGCCAGGCATCCGCGGCCCGCTGGTAGTCGGTCATGGCGTCGTACGGCGTCAGACCCTGGGTCCTTCCGGGATAGAAGTGCGTCAGAGGTGTCACGGGGACCCTGTCCGGCGTGCCTTGGAGAAGAGTGGCCTTCATCAGACGGGTAGCCCTCGCACGGTAGGCTGCTTCGGCCTCCGGGCTCACGAACTCGATGGGAGCCTCGACGAACGCCTTCCAGCGCCTTTCAAGCTTCTCACCCGGCGACAGTTGCGACCACGACTGCTCGTCAGCGTTCATGCGCATCCTCCAGTTCCAGTCGAGACAAGCGTTCCGCTGTGCCCTTCACCCTGTCCTACATGTCGACTCAACCCTCTACAGTCTGCTTGGCAAAAGCCACCGCTGCCATAGCATCTTCGCCGTAGGAGTCCGCGCCGGTGTAGACGCGCACAGCCTCGTCCATCTGCCCGCCGCCGATGATCACTTTCGGATCGAAACCGGCCGCGCGCACCTGGTCGACCGTGGACTTCATCGAGTCGAATGCGAGAGAGAGGAAGCCCGACAGTGCGAGAACCTGTGGCTGATGCTCCTTCACGGCCTCGACGAACGCCTCCTCGGCCACGTTGATGCCCAGGTCGATGACCTTGAAGCCGTTCATGTCGAGCAGGAAGCCGACGATGTCCTTGCCGATGTCGTGGATATCGCCGCGCACCGTGCCCAGGACGACCGTGCCGATCTTGGCCTTCTGGGTGGCCTGCTCGGCCAACCTGGGCTTGATGATCTCGGCGATCATCTTGAGCATCTCTCCCGACATCATCAACTCGGGAAGGAAAAAACTCCCTTCCTCGAACCGATCGCCCACGATCTGCATTGCTTCCTGTCCCAGGTCGAGGACGGTCTGAGGATCCTCCCCACGGTCGAGCATCTCGCCGACTATCCGGAGCGCATCCTTCTGCCGCATTCCCACCAACGCATCGACCAACTCGTGTGCCATAGGTAACACCCTCCCTCGTCACTCGACAGAGACATTCCCGCCCCACCTCGATACTCGAAGTGGGGTCGGGAGCGTTACACCCGGTCGCCTATCCCGAGCCTCGGCCACCCTTCCTCAGCCCAGGCACCTTCTGACCCAACCCCATCAGACCCGACGGAAGGAACAGCATCACCCCGATTATGACCACCCCGGATATTATCGGGTGGTAGCCCGCAAAGTACGAGTCCCCGTACCAGGATATGAGATAGATGACGAAGGCACCCAGCCACGGGCCAAGGATCGTCCCCGTTCCCCCGAGCACGACCATGAGGATCGGCAAGAACAGCCAGTTCGAAGTGAGGACGTTGGAGGGCGTCACCTGAAGGAGATAGTAGCCGTAGATACTGCCGGCCACCCCCGCCATGAATGCTCCCACGGCGAAGGCCATGACTTTGTACTTGAGCACGTTCACACCGTGCGACGCCGCGGAGACCTCGTCTTCCCGGATGGCCCGTAGAGCAAGCCCGATCCGCGAAGTAGTCATGACGTAGACCACCAGCGTTGACAGAACCGCTACCAGAAGAGCCACCCAATAGTGCGTGCGAAGATTGAACACGACGCCTTCGGGCATCTTCGGAACCAGCATCCTGCCCTCCGCGCCGCCGGTGAACATCCCTCCGTTGATGAAGAGAACGGTCACGATCATCCCCATCCCCAGGGTGCCGAAGGCGAAGTAGTCCCCCCGAAGCCGGGACAGGAGCGGCACGCCGACGAGGACGGCCAGAATGAATGGCACCACTCCGGCGAGGATCATCAAGACGGGGTCGAAGTAGTACCCGGTCTTGGTGACGTCGTTGAACCATAACAGCGCCATGGTGTAGGCACCGACACCGAAGAAGGCGTTCTGCCCCAGGCTGATCTGGCCCGTGTACCCGCTCACCAGATTCCACCCCTGGGCGACGATGACGTACACGAAGACGTTGAAGAAAAAGACTCCGAACTGCCCGTTGTGGACGTCGTAGTAGAAAGGCAGGGTCGCGAAGAACAGGACCCCCAGGGCTGCGAGCCCCGCCAGGATCAGTTTCCGCCTGCTCCGCCCGCCGCCGTCCGGCGGTAGCTTCATTTCAGTGTTCACGTCGGCGTCATCGACTCTCTGGTCGCTCATCGCTTCATACCTTCTTCACCAGCCCTCGCCTGCCGAACAAGCCCTGGGGCAGGAAGATCAGTACCAACATGAAGACTCCATAGGAGGCCACTTCGATCCATGCGATGCCTATGTAGTAGGCGGCGAGGTTCTCGATGATGCCAAGAAGAAGGCCCCCCGCCAGAGCGCCGAACACGTTGCCGATACCCCCGAGGGCAAGGGCGACCAGGGCCTTGATGGCGAAGATGAAGCCGAATTGGTAGTCGAACGAGTAGACCGTCGCCATCCCGACGCCGGCCACCCCCGCCAAGGCGATCCCGATCGCGAAGCTGATCGCGCACACCCACACAGAGTTGATGCCCTGGAGCGTGGTCGCTTCCATGTCCTCAGACGCCGCCCTCACCGCGGTCCCCACCCGCGTCCTCTTGAGGAACAAGTACACCGCGAGCGCCGACGCAAGCGCGAGTCCGAGGAGCGCGAGACGCAACCACGAGATCCTGATCTCCCCGATCACCAGCATGGCCCCTGAGTACGAGAGGTTGATCCCACGCGGAGTGGCGCCCCAGATCTTCAAGATGAGGTTGTCGATCAGGTACATCAGACCCACGGCGAGCAGCAACGAGACGTTCTTGTCCTCCAGCGCCGCGGCCTTTCGGAACAGCAGATAGAACAGACCCAACCCCACGACGAATGCGAGGGGTATCACGGTGAACAGGGACAAATATGGATCGACCCCGGCCTTCTCGAACGACCAGTAGGTCAAGTAGGCGAAGAGAACGATCATCGTCCCTTGAGCGAGGAAGATGATCCTCATCGTGCCGAAGATGAGGCTGAGACCGATGGCGGCGATCCCGTACATGGACCCCAAGAGGATGCCGTTAACCAGGATTTGTGCCAGAGAGCCCACTACAGCCTGCTTCCCCGTTCGCCCACATAGGCCTTGCGCACGTCGGTGTTCGCCAGCAACTCGTCCCCGGTGCCGCTCAACACCATGTGCCCGGTCTTCATCACGTACGCTTTGTTGCAGACCTTCAGGGCCATGTGGATGTTCTGCTCGACGAGAAGGACTGTGGTGCCCTGCTCGTTGAGCGCGACTATCAGATCGAAGATCGTCCTCGTCAGAATGGGACTGAGACCCAGAGAAGCTTCGTCGATCATGACCAGTCGTGGTCGAGCCATGATGGCCCGCCCGATCGCAAGCATCTGCTGCTCGCCCCCGCTCAACAGGCCCGCCTTGCCATCCCTCCGGTCCAGCAGCACCGGGAACAGCGAAAAGACCCGCTCGAGGGAGTCACCGTAGCCCGCCCGGGCCTTCGGCAGATATGCTCCCAGCCTCAGATTCTCGAGGACGGTGAGTGTCTGGAAGAGCCGTCGTCCCTCCGGCACCATGACGATGCCTTTGTCGACACGGCGCTGAGTGTTCAGATGAACCAGGTCCTCACCCTCGAACATGATCCGGCCACCGGCCGGGCGAAGAAGGCCGGAGATCGCTTTCAGTAGGGTCGTCTTCCCGGCGCCGTTGGCCCCGACCAGGGCCACGATGGACCCTTCCTCGACCTCCAGGGACACGTCCCACAGGGCGCGCACGTCGCCGTAGGCGACACTCAGTTCTTCCACCTCAAGCAACTGGTTCTCCTAGGTACGCCTCAATGACCTTCGCGTCACAGGCCACGTCGTCGGGACAGCCGTCGGCGATCTTGACTCCGTAGTCGATCACGCCCACGCGATCGCAGAAGTCCAGAACCGCATCCACCTTGTGCTCGATCCACAGGATGGAGAAGCTCCGCTCGTCTCGCGTCGTCCCGATCACCTCAAGCAGGTGCTGGATCTCGACTTCGGTCAGGCCGGCCATGGGCTCATCGAGCAAGATCAGCGCCGGCATCGACGCCAAGCCCATCGCGATCTCGAGGAGGCGTCGGTCGGACAGGGTCAAATGCGCCGCGATGATGTCGCGCTTGTGGGACAACTCGACCAGCTCGAGGGCCTCAGTGGCGCGTTCCTTCGGACTCTGGGCGTGGTGTTTGACACCGTACACCGCCGCCGTCATGACATTCTCCAGCACCGACATCTTGAGGAATGCCCTGACGAGCTGGTACGTGCGGGATATCCCCATGTGGCAGATCTTGTGAGGGGCCAGGCCGGTGATCTCGGTGTCCCTGAACGTGATGCTGCCGCGATCCGGCTGATAGATGGAAGTGATGAGATTGAACACCGTACTCTTGCCGGCCCCGTTCGGACCGATGAGTCCCACTGTCTCCCTCTCGTGCACGACGAAATCCAGGTCGTTGATGACCTGCAGACCTCCGAAGTGCTTGGAGACACCGCTCAGTGTAAGGAGGGGAGCGCCGGCAGCCATTATGATGCACCACCGCCTCGCATGTGGTCCCACCGCTGATCTGCATCGTGCGTCACGATTCCGTACCCTTCGATCCGACGTCTGTGGGCATGTGGACTGATACTTCGGCGGTGCGAGACTCCCCATCCTCCCCGACCATCGGGGAGGATGGGTGTCTGACAGCTGCCTACCGGTTGTCCCAGGGAACGAAGGTCGCCGTCTTGCCGGTGGCGAACTCCGTCGGGTAGAGCACGACGCGCTCGCCGCCCGCCGCCCACTGGAAGGCGAGGAACGGGATGTCGGCGATGCCTTGGTCGTTATAGGTGATGTCGCCCATGGTCGTGCCCGGGAAGGACCCGTTGAAGACCTGGTCTCTCACCGCTCCGGGGTCGGTGGATCCGGCCCTCTCGATGGCCGTGAACAGGATCTGGGCGGCGGCGTAGTAGAGGCCGACGCTGTTGGACGTGTTGCCGTCGTGGTCATCCTGGAAGGCCTGGCCCAATTCCTTCGCGTACGGGTACGGCAGGGTCTCCGACCAGAAGCCGTCGTAGCTGATGTAGTCCGCGTCATCGCCGAGGCCCGCGTAGAAGTCGACCGGCCAGAAGCCCTTGTACCCGAACAGGTACTTGGGCGCCCAGTTGGCCTCTTTCATCTGCTTGACGAAGGTGATGCCGTCGGTGGGAGCGATCAAGGTGACCACCCCGTCGACGCCCGCTTCCTTGAACTTGAGAATGATCGAGGAGAAGTCTTTGTTGCCTTCGACGAACTTCTCGTACGACACGACCTCCCAACCCTGCGCCTCAAGACCCGCCTTGGTGGCGTCGCCGAAGCCGACGCCGTCGGGCGTGTTCTCCGTCATGACGGCGAACTTCGTCGGTTGGTCGGCGGGATCCATCGCCTGAGCGCCGCCGATGGCCACGAGGCCGGAGTCGCCCGCCGACTCGAACATGTCGGTGGACCACTTCAGATCCATGCCGCCGATGAAGCCGGGGAAGGATCCGTCGGGGCTGGCTTCGTCCGTCCAGCTCGACGTAATGTGGTAGTAGGCTTGATACTTCTCGGCCACCTGCGCCGCCGCCTGGTTGACCGGAGTGATGTTCGAGCTCAAGGCGATCATGATGCCATCGGTCTTGATCATCTTCTCCATGGCCGATGCACCCTCGGTGGGCTGGCTCTTGTCGTCGTAGTACTTCAGTACGACGTTGTGCATCTTGCCGTCGGCGAGCTTGATCCCGCCCTTGGCGTTGATGTCGGCGGCGGCCTTCTCCTGGGCCCATTTCTCTTCTTGACCCGTCAAGACGTTCGAGCCGGTCAGAGAGTTGATCGCGCCGATGACGATGTCATCGCCCATCTCGGCGCCCCCGACGGTGGTGTCGGTCGTCGCGGCGGTGGTACCGGTCGTGTCGGTCGGCGCCGCGGTCGTGGTGGTGGTGTCACCGCATGCCGCCAGCGACACGGCGACGAGAGCGAGCACCATGAGTGCCGCCGCGATGAGAAGTAGCCTTCTGTGTTTCACGAATCCCCCCTTGGAAAATCTATCGATAATCGCTGATACGCGCGTAGAGAACCGTACTTCGTTCATCTCATAGCCACCCCCTGATAGCTCCTGACATCTTCGTGAGAAAGGTGGTGTGATCCCCCGATCTAGCCACGGCCCCGCAGTCTCTCCTTCTTGGAGATGCACTCTTTCACAGACACCACCAGATCCTCTGCGCGCAACCCGAAGTGTATCTTCAAATCGTCCCGCTCAGGGGTGATGAGCCCCGACTGGCTGAACTCGTCCTCGATCCCCACCCGCACCATGGGCGCCGGCAGATTCTCGGCGAGCACCGCCGCCACGCCTTCTCCCAGGCCGCCGATGATACTGGCGTTCTCTGCCGTGACGATAGCCCCCGACCTCTCCGCGGCCTGGATGATGGCGCCATCGTCCAGCGGCTTCAACGTGCACATGTTGAGGATCCCCACGTCGAGTCCCTCGGCTTCGAGCAGATCGATGGCCGCGATCGCCTCGGTGAGCATGTAGCCCGTGGCGATGATGGTGGCGTCCGCCCCGTCCTTCACCCAGTAGGCCTTGCCGATGTTGAACGGGTAATCGTCGGTGAACACGCGGAGGGGCGTCGGGCTGGACTCCTGCCGCAGCAAGACCGGCCCGTGGTATTGGAGCATGGCCTCGGTGGCCTTCTCCGCCTCCACTACATCCGACGGATTCATGATCACCAAGTTGGGGAGCACCCGGCTGAAGCCGACACCCTCGATGGTGTTGTGCGAGACGCCCACCTCGCCCCACGCGCCCTCTCGGCCTATGAACTTCACGTTGAAACGGTCCACCAGGATGCTCTGACGCACCTGGTTGAGGGCGCGGCCGATGTTGGCGAACAGAAAGCTGTACAGCACCGGTACGAAACCTTCCGCCGCCAGCGCCCCGGCCACCACCGCTCCGTTCTGCTCGGCGATCCCCACCTCCACCATGCGCTCGGGCAGGTTCTCGGTCCACCAGTCGATGCCGGGAAAGCCCATGTCCTCGAGCACGGCGAGTATGCGGGGGTCTTTGAGAGCGCCGGCCTTGAGGGCCTTCTCGATGCCCTTTGCCGGCAGGACGGGCTCGCCGATCTGGATGTGGCTACCGTACGTCGCCATACTTCTCCCGTCCTTCCCGCACGCCCTTCATCATCTCTTCGCCGCGACCCAGGTGCATGCGCCGGCTCTCCCAGTGAGACACCCCGTAACCCTTGACCGTATGGGCGATGATGCACTTCGGCCGATTGTCGCCGTACATGCGGTTGCTGAGATCGAGCGCATCGAGGATCTGCCCCATATCGTGCCCGTCGATCTCCGTGACCCACCAGCCGAAGGCCTTCCACTTGTCCATCAGCGGCTCGATGGGCATGACGTCGTTCGTGGGCCCGTCGAGGCTCCACTTGTTGTAGTCGACGATGGCGATGAGATTGTCCAGCTTGAACTTGTTGGCGAACATCGCAGCTTCCCACACCTGGCCTTCGTGCAGCTCGCCGTCGCCGAGGATGCAGTAGGAGCGGTAGGCGGGATCGAAGCGCTTGATGTAGCGCGGAAGGAAGGTCTCCTCGGCGGTCGGGGGCTTCAGGATCATCTTCAGCTTCTCGGCGTAGGCCATGCCGGCGGCGAACGACAGTCCTTGCCCGAGGGAGCCGCCGGAGTAGTCGATGCCCGCGGTGGACCAGCGGTCGGCGTGGCCTTGGAACGGCGAGCCGTAGCAGTAGTACGTGCCCAACGTCTCCTCAGGGTAGACCCCCAGCTCCACCAGCGCCGCGTAGATGGCCTCGCAGCAGTGGGCCTTCGACATGACCACCCGGTCGCGTTCGGGCCAGTCGGGGTCCTTCGGGTCGAACTTGATGTGGTGCAGGTACAGGGCCGTCACCACGTCCACGATCGACATGGTGCCCCCGGCGTGCCCCTGCTCGAAGGTGCAAAACTGAGTGAAGCAGTGGGTGCGGAGCTTGTTGGACTTGGCCTCCAGCTCGGCGACCAGGGCGTCGTTATGAGCCATGCTTCGCCCTCCCTTCGATCTGCACGTCCACGGTCTCCATGGAGAGAGCGTTTCCGCAGCGAGGACACGCGTCGCCGTAAAAGCCGAGGACCGTCTCCTCGGAGGGGATGGCCCGCAGGTACAGGCGCCGCTTCAGCTCCTCGCCGAAGTAGAGCAGCATCTCGCAGTTCCCGCACAGTATCTTCTCGGTCACCTCGGCTCCTTCCCTGGTGATCGCCGCCCGGCCCTCACCTCACGCCGTCCCGGGCTGGATGAGCGTCTTGATGGCGTTCCCACTCCTGTGATTCTCGAATGCGGCCACGATGCCCTCGAGCGGATACGTGGCCGAGATCAGCGGCTCGACGTCGAGGCGACTCAGCAGGTTCACCGAGCGCGGGAACAGATAGGGCGACACCATCGCCGACTTGATCGTGAGCTCGCTCGCGTAGAGGTCGAAGGGGCTCAGGGGGATGGTCTCCTGGTGGGGATACACGCCCGCCAAGACGATCGTGCCGCACTTGTCGGCCAGAGTGAGGGCGGTCTGCGCGGCCCGCAGGTTGCCGCTCATCTCTATCACGGAGTCGAAGCCCCGTCGCGCGGTGGCCTGCCGCGCCACGGCGTCGATGTCCTCGTTCAGCGGGTCTACGGTGATCGTGGCGCCCAACTGCTCGGCCAGCCGGCGTTTCGCGGCCACCGGCTCAGACACGAGCACCGTGGAGGCCCCGGAGCGCAACGCCACCATCAGACAGAGGAGGCCGATAGTTCCGGCCCCGGAGATTGCGACGGTGGCACCCGGCCTGATCGCCGCCTGATCGGTGACGTGCATCGCCACGGTCAGCGGCTCGAGCATCGCACCCGTACGAGTGCTCACGCCGGCCGGCAGGAGGTGGATCGCACTCTCCGTATAGATCGCGTACTCGGCGAAGGCGCCGCCCGACATGGCGACGTGCTCGCAGAAATGCTCCCGCCCGTCGCGACAGTAGTCGCAGGCCCCGCACGGGGAGCGGAAGTTCATGGCCACCTTCTGTCCCACCACGTACCCCTGGCGCGTATCCGGCCCAACCTCGACGATGGTTCCGGCAGCCTCGTGTCCTTCGATCTTAGGGCCCTTGGGCCAGCCCTCGGTGAACATGAGGCCGAAGACGCCCTCATAGATCTCAAGATCGGTACCGCACACCCCGCAGTACTCGATCTTGACTTTGACCTCCCCCGAGCCGCACCGCGGCTCGGGCACGTCCTCCACCCGCACGTCCTTCGGGCCGTACTGCACGGCAGCCTTCATCAGTCGGCCCCCGCCGTCCGCAACTCGATGGCAACGCCGCCGACAGTGGTCGGCTCGAAGAACACGAAGCTCGGGGCGTCGGTGCGCAGCGACATGGTCCAGATCTTCGCCCCGCCGGCCGTCTGCTCCGCGATGTCGCGGCGGATATCGTCGGTGATGAAGCCGATGTGGTGGATGCACTCGCCGCGCTCGTCCAGCGTCTCCCGGAGGGCGGAGGGACCCGCGCTGGGCTCCAAGAGCTCTAACTCCACGTCGCCCATCTTTGCGTTGCTGATCGTCACGCTCCACTCGGCCGGCTTCCCGCGGTACTCGCCGGTGAAGTCGATGGTGAAGGTGCGGGCCTCATCGCTGAACGCGAACGGGCCGAAGCCGAGAGCCTCGAAATGGGAGATGGCCGCCTCCATGTCCCGCACAACGACTCCCACATGATGTGGGGGGTGACCATACGCCGATATGCCGCTCAGATCGAAGTTCATCCGCGTCTCCCCCTTTCCCCCCACCCTATTGGTCGAGGCGACCCCAATGGACGATCCCATGCCCGCATAGAAAAAAGAAGCTCCCCGACACGTGAATACCGCATCAGGAAGCGCCCTTACCCCCGTCGCCGGCCGTCCGTACGACCGCTATCGTCAGACGTCTGTTCGTGCTCGACGTCTGGCCGCAAAGTAGCAGGAGGCGTACCGGAAGTCAAGAGTCCACGGGCGGGACGGCACCCCCCGGACGCCCCCCCCGCGACCCCCGAGGCGCCCGCCTCCAGCATGCGAACGAGCAGGTACAGCGCTTCGGTGAACGGCACCTGGAGTCCCATTGCCTTCGCCTCGCGCACCACGGCCCCATTGAGGGAATCCACCTCGGTGGGCCGCCCTGCCATCATATCCTGAAGCATGGACGGCAGGTGCTCCCGATGGCCGGCGAGAGCCCCGGCCATGGTCGCCAGAACAACGTCCTTGCGCGCCCCGATACCCTTGCGCTGGGCCACCTCCACCACTTCCGCCGCGACCCGCTGCGCCAGATCGGTGGCCTCCGGCGAGTCGGCGATGGCACCCACGGGCGAGCGCGTAACCGCCGTCAGCGTGTTGAGCGCGGCGTTGAAGGCGACCTTCTCCCAAATGGCCGTGCCGACCTCCGGCGAGATCACACACCGGAGGCCCGCTCCGTCCAGGCACCGGCAGATCTCGTCGAGCCGAGGGGTCACGGTGCCGTCCAAATTCATGATCTGGGTATGACCATGACCGAGCGAGCGGACGTGGCCGGGCGCAACGAGGTCGGCCGGGAACGTGGTGACCCCCTGGACGATCCGGGCCGGAGGCACGAAGAGCCCCATGATCTCCTCGTTGCCAAGACCGTTCTGAAGGGACAGCACGACGGTGCGTTCGCCCACGAAACCGCGGGCGGACTCCAACGCGGCCCTCGAATGCAGGGTCTTGGTGAAGAGTACGACGAGATCGGGGGCGACGGTGACGTCCGCGGCGCGCGCGGCGGCCACGCGGACCCGACGGGCCTCACCGTCACGCTCCAGGAGCAACCCGTCGTTGTTGACGGCGTCGATCTGCACCGGGTCGACGTCCACCAGCGTGACCTCATTCCCAGCCTCGTGCAGGAGCCCACCGAACAGACAGCCCATGGCCCCCGCACCAAGCACCACGATCCGCACGCTATCTCCCCTCGCTCCCGCCGGCGGCCACGGCCTCGGACACCCGGTCGACGAGCCGACCTACCTTGCTCGCCGCCGCACGGAAAGCCTCCCTCTGGACGTCACTCAGTGGATACTCCACCACCGCCTTCACGCCATCGGGCCCGAGGAGAGCGGGTACGCCCAGGCTGATCCCCGACACGCCGTACTCCCCCTCGAGGAACGCCGAGCACGGCACGGGCCCCGCATGGCCATGCACGATCGCCTCCACGAGCCTCGCGATGCCGACCGCCGATGTCCACCCGGACGTTCTGCCGCTCTGCAGCGCTTGATACGTGGAAAACCAGGTGCGGACCGCTTCCTCGGCAGCGCGCTCTTGCTCCGCCGTGAGCGCGATCACGCTCCCCCGCAGGGTGACACGGTCGAAGAGCGGCACCTGCATCTCTCCGTGCTCGCCGATGACCATGCCGTCCACATCGGCGACCCGTTCCCCCAGGACCCGCGCGACGGCCCACCGCAGACGCAACGTGTCGTTCCAGGAGTAGCCGAGGAACCGGCGGGCCGACCCATCGGCACCGCGAGCGAGGACGGTGGTGAAGACGTCCACGGGGTTGGTGGCCACGACGACCACGGCATCAGGGCACTCCGCGGCCAGATGTGCCGCGGCCTCCCGGACGATGGCCACGTTGCCCATCAGGTATTCGTCGCGCGAGGCCACGTTCCGTTCGGGAAGGCTCGCCGACAACACCACCACGGCGCAGCCGCCGAGGTCCGCCCAGGTTCCGGCAGTCACCATCGTGGATCCCAACTCGGCGGCGGCCTGCTCCAGATCCATGGCGTGACTCGTGGCCATGTGCTCGAGGACGTCGATGAGGACGATCTCGTCCGCGACGCCGAGCGCAGCCAGCCGGAAGGCAGCCGCCGAACCCACCGTGCCGCCGCCTCCGATGATGCCGATCCGCACGCTCATGTGCCGCGGAGCGGCGGCGGACCGTTCGCCGCCGCCGCCCCTGCCCTCCTTGTCTCGCACTCGCCCATCGCACTCTGAAGGCGCGGCGTCACTTTTCAGCAGCGTGTCAGATCAGTCCCATTCGCACACCCAGCGCCCGTTCAGCTGACGCTTCTCCATCTTCTCCGCTATGTCGTTCAGTTGTTCCAGCTTGAACTTGCCCTCGATGATCTTGTCGAGCTTCATGTCCCCCGTCACCGCGACATCGCAGAGTTTAGGGATATCGTCGTGAGTGGAGATCGACCCGTACAAGCCGCCGATGATGGACTTCTGCTGAAGCGGCATGAACGTCAGGGGCATCTCGGCCACTTCATCCTGCGGCATGACACCGATGACCATGAGACGCCCCGCCATGGCCAGGGCCCACCAGGCCTGCACGATGGCTCCCTTGTCTCCGATGGCCTCGAACGCGATGTCCAAGCCTCCGCCGGTGAGGTCTTGGATCATCGGGACCGGATCGTCTTTGGAACTGCAGATGAAGTGGGTGGCCCCCAGCTCCATGGCCAACTCCCGCCGAGATTCTTCGAGGTCCACCGCGATGAGGGGGTTCGCCTGGCGCATCTTGGCCGCCCTCAGGATGTTGAGGCCCACGCCGCCCAGACCCCAGATACCCACCTTGTCGCCCGGCTGCACGTTGGCCAGCTTCGACACCGACCCCCACCCGGTGGGGATACAGCAACTCATCAGGGCGGCCCAGTCCAGCGGCATATCCTTGCGGATGGCCACCACTCCGGTCTCCGGCACCACCGTGTAGTCGGAGAAACCAGATACGAAGTTGCCGTGGAGTACGGGGTTGCCCTTTGCGTCGCTGAGACGGGTGGTGCCGTCGAGCATCGTCCCCGCCAGGAAGTGGGGGAAGTTGCCCGTGCACACGTTCCCCAATCCGCTGCGACACTCGGGACAGTCGCCGCAGGGGATCATCCACGTGCTGGCCACGTGGTCGCCCACCTTCACACGGGTTACACCGGGACCCACGGCCTCGATGACACCGGCGGCCTCGTGGCCGGCTACGAGGGGCAGGGCGATACCGATACGGCCCGTGGCCACGCTAAGATCGCTGTGGCAGAAGCCCGTGTACGCGTACTTGACCAGGACCTCGCCCGCCTGCGGCGGCGCCAGCTCCAGCTCTTCAAAGCTGTAACCCTTGTTCACTTCTCTCAACACGGCCGCTCTGATCTTCACCGAATCCCTCCTTGTCGTTTCAACACGTGATTCTCTGGGAGGCTGCTGAAAAGCGAAGCCTTGGCCCCCAGAACGCACTGGGCGGCGCGATACGGCGTCCTCGGTCGCGCCCGTAGCGCTGCTACGAGCGCGCCTCTCGTCCTTGTCTCGCACTCGCCCATCGCACTCTGAAGGCGCGGCGTCACTTTTCAGCAGCCTGCTGGTCTTCGGCGTCCGCCGGCCGAGGAGGATCACCGCCCTCCGTCGCCGACGCACCCCGTCCTTCCCGCTTCAGAAGCCCTCGGACGCGATATCCCACAGGCATCAGCTGGATCCCGAAGCGTCCTTCGATGGTGCCCCACACACCCCGCGGCAACAATAGCGCGAACAGGATCGCAACGACACCCAGGCCGATGAGATACCAAACGCCCAGATCGGAGAACCAGTCCTGTATCAGGAACAAAGCGGCCGCCCCGATCACGGGTCCTTCGATCGTCCCCAACCCACCCACGAGGACCATGAAGATCGCGAAGGCCATCCAGTTCACCCCGAACACCGAGTTCGGCTGGATGAACAGGGTGTTCGCGAGCATCGTGGCGCCGACGGCGCCGCAGCCCAGGCCGGCGAACACATACAGTACGCGTTTCCCCCACAGCACGCGCACTCCCACGGACGCGGCGGCGTCTTCGTCGTCTCTGATCGCCTGCAGCGACGCCCCCAACCGGCTCCTCAGCAGCACGAAGAGCGCGGCCATGAGGGCAACCGCACAGAACAGGGTCAACCAATAGGTGTAGGCCTGGCGTTGCGCCAGATCGTAGCGGTTCAGCTCGATGAGCGAGATGCCCGTTCCCGCGCCCAGTCCCTTGTCCAGCGAGACGACGACGCGGAAGACCTCGGCCACCACCCACGTGGCGATGGCGAACTGCCCGCCTCTGAGCCGCAGGAGCAGAAAGGAGAACACCACCGCGACCACCCCGGAGAAGAGCGTGGCCAGCATCATGGCCGGGTAGGGGCTCACCCCCTGGTGGGCCAGCCAGACGGTACCGTAGGCGCCGATACCGATGTAGGCCTGTTGCCCCACGGATACAAGCCCCCCATAGCCGGCCAGGGCGTTCCACATGGTCGCGAGCATCACGAGGATGAAGAAGGCAGTGAGTTTCTGGGTGACGTTGGCGCTCAGCGTGACGGGCACGAAGGCGAGCAAGACAGCCACGCCCACCACCGAGCCCACGAAGGCCCGGGACAGTCGCGTCCAGCGCTGAACGTTGGGCCTGACTCCGCCCACCGGGGCCGTCCCCACGGCCGGCCCGCTCACGTCGACACCCCGCGGGCCTCGAAGATCCCCCTGCCTCGGAAGGCCAACACCGCGAGGAACACCAGGTGCCCCCCCAGGTTGGCGTAGTGCGGGTCCACCAATGCCCCCAGCGTCTGGGCCACGCCGAGGATCAGGCCCCCCACCAGCGTCCCCCATAACGACCCGAATCCTCCGATCACCACCGCCTCGAAGGCGAAGATCAGCTGGGTGGGACCGCTCGAGGGCTCCACGACGGCCCGGACGGCCAGGAAGAACCCGGCCAAAGCCGCGGTGGCGGTGGCTATGCCCACAGCCCGCGCGTACACCGCGCGGGAATCCACACCCACCAGCTCGGCGGTATCGGGATCTTGCGCGGTCGCCCGCATGCTGCGGCCCATGCCGGTGCGGGCGAGGAAGAAGTGCAGGCCCAAGAGGACGGCGGCCGCCACCCCGAGTATGAGCATCCCGATGGCCGACACGGCGATCTGATCCGTGATGGCCCAGCTCGCAATGGTGACCTTGCCCGCCGGCCCGCCCAGCGAGCGCACGTCCGGCGTGAAGACGCCGAGTAGGGCGTTGTCGACGACCACGGCCAGGCCGAAGGTTGTCAGCAAGGGGATGAGAGGCCCGGAGCGGAGGCTCCGCTCCAACATCCCCAACTGGAGGGCGTACCCGACCCCGAACATGACGACCAGGGCCGGGATGAGGGCCAAGAACGGTGAGATCCCGGTCTTGTCCACCACCCACCAGGCCAGGAACGCGCCAAGCACCGCCAGGGAACCGTGCGCGAGGTTGATGATTCGCATGACGCCGAAGATGAGGGAGAGTCCTGTCGCCAGGAGCGCGTAGAAACCGCCGAGCATGATCCCCTGTATGACGGCGTTGAGGACGGTCACGGCCCGGAACCTCCACCGATCTGTTGGCGGCTCTTCAAACCGAAGTAGGCCTCCGTGATCTCCTCGATGGAGAGCTCCGCGGTGGAGCCCTCCAGGACGATCTTCCCCTCGAGCATACAGATCACCCGGCCGGCGACTCTCAGTGCCCGCCTCAGATCCTGCTCCACCAACACGATGGTCGACCTCCCCTCGATGAGAGTCTGCAGGGAGCGGTAGACGGTCTCCACGGCCACGGGCGCGAGCCCTAGGGAGACTTCATCGAGGAGCAACACTCGGGGGTTGGTCATGAGAGCCCGCCCGATGGCGGTAGCCTGCTGCTCGCCCCCCGAGAGCGTAGCCGCGCGTTTGGTGCGCAGGGGCTTGAGCAGCGGGAAGGCTTCCATGACGGTCCCCACGCTCCACTCGCCCGACCGACCGCTGGCCGCGGCCACCAAAAGATTCTCCTCCACCGTCAGCTCGGCGAAGAGACGACGGCCTTCGGGTACCAAGGCCAGGCCCGCGCGCACCCGTTTGTGGGCGGACATGTGGGTCACGTCACGGCCGTCCAGCACCACCCGGCCGCCGGCCGGCCGATGCGCGCCCGCGATCGCCCGCATGAGCGTGGTCTTACCGGCCCCGTTGGCCCCGACCAACGCCAGGATCTCACCCTCGTTGATGCTGAAGCTCACGTCGCGCACCGCCTTCAGGAGGCCGTGGCGAACGTCAAGCTGTTCCACCGAGAGCAGGCTCATTCCACCGCGCTTCCCAGGTAGGCGTCGATCACCGCGGCGTCCGCCATGACAGCGCTCGGGTCGCCGTCTGCGATGACTCGGCCGGCGTCCATACACACCAAACGATCCACCACCTGCACCAGGATGTGGACGATGTGTTCGATCCAAACTATGGCGACGCCCTGCCGCCGTAGTTCCTTGATAGTGACCACCAATTCAGCCGCTTCCTCGTCCGTGAGCCCGCCGCCGATCTCGTCCAGCAGCACCACCACCGGGTCGGTGGCGAGGGCTCGAGCCAGCTCCAGACGCTTGCGATGGAGCAGCCCAAGGCTCTCCGCCCGTCGGTTGGAGAGTTCCAGCAGTCCGCACAGTTCGAGGACCTCGAGGCACCGCCCGTAGGCGTCGGCGCCACGCCGGCCTCCGCCGCTGGACGCGCCCACGAACACGTTCTCGAAGACGGTCATGTCCCCGAAGGGGCGCGGGATCTGATGGGCCCGCCCGATCCCCAAGCGCGACCGCTGCGCGGCGGAGGTGTTCGTGACCTCCTGGTCCCTGAACCAGACCGAGCCCTCTTCGGGATGCAGCGATCCAGCAAGGACGTTGAGCAACGTGGTCTTCCCGGCGCCGTTCGGCCCGACGATGCCCACGGCCTCATCGGAGGCGAGGCCGAAATCGACGTCGTCCAGTACTGCCAGCGCCCCAAAGCGCTTGCACACCGACCGGGCGGAGAGGCAGGCAGACGTGATCGACTCACGAGACCGCTCCGTCATCCCACCACCTCCCCCCTCGAAGTGGGGGCGGATCGATGCGATCCGCCCCACCACACACCACGAACTCCCTGATGTCTTACGAGTACGGCACCATGTCGCCCGACGTGGGGATGTTGGTGTCCTCCACGTTGTCCACGCACACCCAGTCGAACGGCCATTTGCCCGTTCCCTTGACCCACTGCCCGTTCACGAGGGTGGTGGGCACCACACCGGGGACCGGAGCCGTATTCCAATCGAGCACGCCCAGCGGGGTCTCCACTTTCATCGTGGTCATCGCGGCGGCGACGGCGGCCGGGTCCTTGGGATTCCCCGACGCTTTGAGCGCTTCGATGCCCACGTCGAACAAAGCCAAGCTCGGGCCCAGCTGTTGGTTCCACTGCTTGCCCGAGGATTCCTCGTAGCCCGAGGCCAATTCGGCCGATGTGACGCCGGTGAGGGTGGACGTGTAGGGGAAGATGGGCGCCCAATACGCGGCGGCTCCCAGGTTGTAGCCTATCTCGCCGAGGGCCTCGAGTTGGGACGGGAACAGACCCGTCTTGGCGATCTGGGCGATCTTGGGTCTGAAGCCCTGCTGGGCGGCCTGGCGCCAGAAAGTGACGAAGTCCGGAGGGATGGGGAAGGTGTTGAACACCTCGCAGCCCTCAGCCTTGAACGTGGCGATCTGCGAGGAGTAGTCGTTGGTGCCGTCCTCGTAGGCGCCCGGATCGACGATGGTGTACCCTGCGTCCACGAACATCGGGCCGAGGGCGGCCCGGATGGCGTTGCCGTCCGCGTCGTTGGGCCACATCACGGCTATCTTCTTGTTGGTCGGGATCTTCTCCCAACTGGCGATGTACGTAAGGGCGAACTGCTCCACGCCGAAGGAGAAGATGGAGCCGAACTTGAAGGGGGAGGGTTCCCCCGGCTGGGCCCCGCGACCGAAGTACCACGCCTCCCAAGGACAGACGGTCGTGATGTACGGGATCCCCGCCGCTTCGCACGTATCCGAAACCGGGTTGATGGTCTCCGGCGTCGACGTGGAGAGCATGAGGTCGATCTTGTCGCTGTTGATGAGCTCCTGGGCCACTTCGGCGGCCCGGGCGGGATTCGATTCACCGTCCTTATCGATGATCTGGACGCTGTACTGTGTGCCGCCTATCTCAAGGCCGTTCTCCAAGGCCTTCCTGGCCAGTTCGATCACGTAACCGTCGGGCTCCCCGAAGCCTGCGGCCGGCCCCGTGCGCGGGCTCACGAAACCGATCTTGAGCGGCTCACCAGCGGCCGTGGTGGTGGTGGCGGCGCCCCCCGTCGTGGTCGTCGCTGAACCACTGCTGCAGGCGGCGGCCAGTCCGGGCAACACGAGCACCCCCGCACCCGCTCCGGCCCGCTTGAGAAGTTGCCTTCGGGAGATACGTTCACCGAGAATGCTGTCGAACTCGTCCGTCATTGCCCCCCCAGAAGTCGCGGTTCACTCGGCGCCCCCCGGCGCCGGAAACAAGAAAAGGGCACCACCTTCACGCTACAGCGTGTCGGGAAGCGCCCTCACTTCCGCACCCGATCCCCGAGCCCGCGCCATACAGAACCCGGGATCGCATCGAGCGACAACGTGACCATAGCAGCCCGCCACGGTCTTGGTCAAGCCCACCGGACTGCGCGCCGGCAACACCCAACAGCGCCGGCCAATCAGTTATCCTGAGCGGACTGTGATTCCCACAAAACGTCTCAGGACCGGAGGGCCGCGTGGCACTGACCCGACCCACTCGTGACGAGATCAAGCGGATCGCCGAGGATCTCGGGCTCGCACTGGACGACGAACAGGCCGAGTCCTACAGAGGCCTCATGGAGACCGGGCTGGGAGCCTACGACCTGGTCGAAGCGCTGGACGACATTCCGCCCGCGACGCGCTACCCACGCTCTCCCGGCCGCCGGCCACCGCCGGAGGAGAACCCGCGCAACGCCTGGTACCACAGGTGCGTGGTTCGCGGAGCTGAGTGTGGCCCCCTGGCGGGCAAGAGGGTGGTGCTGAAAGACAACATCATGCTTGCCGACGTGCCCATGATGAACGGCACCAGCATTCTTGAGGGCTACGTGCCCGAGGTGGACGCGACGGTCGTCACTCGGATCCTCGATGCGGGCGGGACGATCGTAGGAAAGGCCCACTGCGAAGGACTCTGCCTGTCCGGCGGGAGCCACACCAACAGCACCGGCCCGGTCCACAATCCTCATAAGATGGGGTACTCGGCCGGGGGCTCGTCCTCGGGCTGCGCCGTGCTCGTCGCTTCCGGTGAGGTGGACATGGCCGTCGGGTGCGATCAGGGTGGATCGATCCGCATGCCTTCCTCGTTCAGCGGCGCCTGCGGTATGAAGCCCACATACGGCCTTGTGCCGTACACGGGCATCATGCCCATCGAGATCGCCGTCGACCATGCCGGGCCGATCACGGCCACCGTAGCCGACAACGCCGTGCTCCTGGAGGTGCTGGCCGGCCCCGACGGGCTCGATCCCCGGCAACGGGGAGTCACCGTCCATCCCTACTCGGACGCCCTCGATGGGGGTGTGCGGGGCGTGAAGATCGGCGTGCTGCGGGAAGGGTTCGACCTACCGAGTTCGGATCCCGACGTCGATACCGCCGTGCGCGCAGGAGCCGACTTGTTCCGACGGCTCGGCGCCGTCGTGGAAGAAGTGTCCATCCCGTGGCACGCGCAGGCCACGGCCGTCTGGGTGCCGATCGGGGTGGACGGCCTGACACACACGATGATGTATGGGGACGGCTACGGCGCGAGCCGTCCCGACCTCTACGTCACGAGCCTCACGGACGCCTTCCGCTCGTGGCGCTATCGAGCAGCGGAGTTGCCGGAGACGGTCAAGCTCCACCTGCTGCTGGGCACGTACGTGCGCGAGCACTACGGAACCCGCTACTACGGCAAAGCCATGAACCTGGCCCGCCGAGCCGCGGCCGCCTACGACTCGGCGCTTACCGAGTGCGACCTGCTGCTCCTGCCCACCACACCGATGAAGGCCACGCCTCTGCCGGCGCCGGACGCCTCGCCGGAGGAGTATCACCGCCGGGCCACGGAGCCCACAGCCAACACCATGCCGTTCAACATCACGCACCATCCGGCCATGAGCATCCCCTGCGGCATGAGGGGCGGTCTCCCGGTGGGCATGATGCTCGTAGGTCGCCACTGGGACGAGCCCACTATCTATCGAGCCGCCCGTGCGTTCGAGCGGGCCGAGGACTGGCGGGCAACGTGAGCGTGGGAAAGATCGCCGTCCCCGACGGCCTGCGACGGGACCGCCTGAACCAGCGCTACGCCTCGCATCGGCTCCGCCGGGTGGATCGGCCCACCAGCAAGATCACCGGCGACGTGACGCGCTTCGACGAGCGCGAGCACGGTTTCAACAGGGCGCTCCGCGGCGACTATGGTCCGGCCGCCCAGCGCGAACGTACGAGGTTCGTAGAGAAGTACCCGCTGTCGGGAGCCATGCTCTCGATGCAGAAGCACCTGGCCGCCGTGGTGGACGGCCCCGTGGCGGCCGAACGCGCCCCGCTGCCCGACGACCCGCTGATCATGGCGCGACATGTGAAGCAGGCGGCCATCTACATGCGCGCCGACGACGTGGGCGTCTGCGAACTCCCGCCATACGCACCCTACTCGATCGACAAGCACGGCGACCCCGTGAACCTGGAGCACACGCACGCCATCGCCATCCTCGTGGACCAGGGCTATGAGTCCTTTGCCGCCGGCACGGGGCGCGACTGGTTCAGTAACTCCCAGAGTTTCCGCGCCTACACCGGCTCGGGCTTCATCGCCTGCATGCTGGCCGACTACATCCGACGGCTCGGCTACTCCGCCCGCGCTCACCACTCCATGGACTACAAGGTGGCCGTGCCCCCGGTCCTGCTCCTGGCCGGCCTGGGCGAAGTCTGCCGCATCGGGGGGATCGTGCTCCACCCCTTGTTGGGCCCTCGGTTCAAGGCGGCCGTGGTGACCACCGATCTGCCTCTTCATCCCGATAAGCCGATCGACTTCGGCCTGCAGCAGTTCTGCTCCGCGTGCAAGAAGTGCGCACGCGAGTGCCCCTCGGGCTCGATCACCGACGGAGCCAAGAGCATGTACAACGGCTACGAGATGTGGAGAAACGACACCGAGTCGTGCACGCGCTTCCGCACCACCAATGCGCGCGGCTCCGGCTGCGGACGCTGCATCAAGGTGTGCCCCTGGAACAAGGCCGACACCTGGTACCACTCCCTGGCCACGAACTTGGCCGCCCGTTCGGACTTTGCCCGCCGTGGATTGATCTGGATGGACGACGCCCTGGGTTACGGGAAGCCCCAACCCACCCGCACGTGGTGGTTCGACATGGAAGACGTGGACGGCCACGTGATCCCACGGTAGCAGGCCGCCGGAGAATGACGCTTCGCCTTCGGGCCGCGATGGGCGAGCGCGAGACAAGGACGCAGGGAGCGCTCGTAGCGGCGCTACGGGCGCGACTGAGGACGACGCATGGCGCCGCCCAGTGCGCTCCCGCAGCCGAGATCTCGTTCTTCAACAGCCTGCTAAGGCGCCCGACGCCGCGGTGCTTGACATGATCGTCGCCGGTCGGTCATGATTGTGCGCAGTAGACACATATGTAGGGTCCGGGTCGCGGCCACCGCGACCCGGAGGTGAGGACGCAGATAGTCGGGCCGCTATCTGGAGAGTGATCTCCGGATGGCGGCCTTTCGGTTTTCATGGAGGTGATGCCGGGGCACGACGATCGGCCGAGCACTGGTCTGAGAAGACAGAAGGGGGAAAAAGATGGGCTTGTTCGACGGACTTCGCGGTAAGAAAGACGACTATCCCGCTCTCGACCCGAACAGCCAGGCGGCCGCCAGGCTCGCGAAACACTCTGAGCGACTCCAAGACCTGGCGAAGCGCGCGAAGGACCGCCTCGAGGCGGTGCCATCAGAGGAAGGTCTGTTCGTCTACATCGGGAAGCCACCGAAGCAATTCGGCGTCGTCTGGTATGACAACGGCGAAGAACACAGCTTCATAAGCGTCATGAAGGACAAGGGCCTCTCCGCCGAGCAGATCCAGAACCTCTCCGACGAGCTCCGTGACGTCTACACCACGCACCAGGAAGAGCCCCGGTACTCCTTCCTAGTTGGGGGACAAAAACTCGTGGTCACCCCGGCGCCGCCCCTGGCCGAAGACCTCCGCAAAGTGATCGGCGCCATCGGAGCGTAGCCGATGACGCCCCGGCCCGCCGCCCGCGTAACGGCGCACGACGGTCTTCTTCACCCGGCAGTGGGAGCCTGGCCGACGGCCAGGCTCCCGTCGGGGGTCACTCGACGATCACCGTGCCCGTCATGTTGGGGTGAGGCGTGCAGGAGTACGAGTAGGTGCCGGGAGTATCGAACGTCAACGTGGTGGAATTACCGCCCCCGAAGAGATCCGTCGCCCACGACCCGTCATCAGCCACCGCGTTGTGGCTGACCGTGTCCTGGTTCACCCAGGTGATCGACCCGCCTACGGGGATGGTGACGGTCTCCGGATCGAATTCCTTATCGACCATGGCCACCTGGACGGCGCCACCACCCGCCACAGACTCCGTTGGCTGGGGGGCGGCGCCCGACTCGGTACATCCCACGACCGCGACCAGTACCGCCAACAAGGCGGGAATCAGGACCGACAGTGCGCGGAGACGGCGGCGACGCTGCCGCCGTCGGGACTCCTGATCGGTTTCCTTCTCGTATGATCCAAAACTCGTTGCCACTATGCGCCTCCTTGGACGCGTTACGGGCCCGCCATGGCGCGGAATCCCGCGATCAGCTCGGCCTTCTCCTCGGCGGACAAACGCGCTGACGCGTGCATCAATCCGTACTGGAAGGGCGGCATCTCGCCCTGCTCCATCGACTCCGCAGCGGCGATCGCCTGATCGTCGTTCTGCCACTCAGAGAAGTTCAGAGCTTCCCGACCGCCCTCGACGTCCCGAGTGAGCAACCACGAAGTCGGTGCGATGTTCGAATACCAGGGCCAGATGGTCTCGTTGCTGTGGCAATCGAAGCACGCGCCTCTGGCGAGCTCGAGCGTCCGCGCGTCGGCCCAGACCGGTTCGCTCACCACAGGTGGATTCGAGTGCTCGCGACCGTACGGTACGAATTGTATGAGCAGGCCGACCGCTGCGCCTGCGACCACCACCCACAACAAAATCTTCTTCCACATGCGACCGCACCCCTCTTCTCATGACTCAACACTGTACCGTTGGCGCCTATCGACACCCTGTCGCGGCCGTCACAGAATCGCCGCTACTGACAAGAGTACCGTTGGGGAGTTCGCTCAAAACCAATCGCCTCCGATGACGGAGGCCCGCCCTCGGGTTCACCTCCGACGCGACCTACCCCACCAGCTCGCTCAGATCCTCTCCGAGCAAGCGGCTTGCCAGAGCCTCGGCGGCGAACACCAGGGCTTCCTGATCGAGATAGTCGAGAACCGATCGGTCCAAGAGCAGTGAAACGCGCGCGGGGAACTCCTCCTCCTCGTGCCAGAACAGCAACAGCATCGGCACTCGCGGCAGAACCTCCACCCGGTACGCCTCATCCGCCGGCCCCGGCTCGAGCGCGCGTCCCCCCATCGCGGTCACCGTTGCCGCCAAGTTCGCGGCCCTGCTCGCGAACTCCCCGGCGATCCGCGCGGCGGACATCTCAAACGACTGGGCCTTGCTCACGGTATTCGGTAGGTCACGGTACCCGATCCAATCCCCTTCCACCATTCGCCCCCCGGCCCGGGTGAGGTAGATGAGTATGAGGATCTTCACCCACACCGAGGGTGGATCGCCGGCCACGGCGGTCACACCCGCTCTGGTGACCCGATACCCCCCGTCGAGGAATCCGACGATCAAGGCCTCGTCGACTCCGAGCACATGCTCCGCGCCACTCGCAGCCCCCAGCTCCGCGAAGTCGGCGTCCGCCAACTCCGAGAGGAGACTCCGGAGGGCCTGCTCGCTCGAACTCGGGCGCCTGCCGGCCCCTGCTTCCCGGCTCTGTTCGAGCTTCGCTTCCATATCGGCTCTCCGGGCCGCCTCCAGGTGCGGGCACTTCTCCAACGGAAAGGCCTCGAGGTACACGGCAGTCGCGAAGGCGAAACAGGAGCCCTTGCCGCAATCGCCACAGTTGGTGCGGGGGAGATCCTTATAGATATCGACGACCTTGTACGCCATCACCCGCCTATCTCTCGCCTCGGAGGAGTATGCCGACCACGGGAACGGGCGGCCGGTGCGGCCGCCCGTTCGGACAGGTGCGGGGCGCGCTGGGGGCGTCGGCGCCCGGCAACACGCGGATACGGCTTCAGGCTTCTTCAGTATGATACTTGAATGAGAGCCTCACCCGCGCGCGGTAGGCCACCACCTTGTCGTCCTCCAACTTCATGTCCTGCTCGACGATCTCCGCCACTCGCAGGTCCTTCAGGGATGTCGCCGCCGTGTCCACCGCCCTCTTCGCGGCTTCCTCCCACGAGATCGGACTGGTCCCCACCAACTCGATGATCTTGTACACACTATCGGGCATACCTTCCCCCTTCTGTCCGGGACTGGGCGCTCGGTGCTTCTACCCAGACACCCGGGAGGGGAATCCCACATGATTACTCTCTAGTGCAAAGTACTTGACAGAACCCACGTGCCGGACTAGGGTACTGCCATGATCACTCCGAGGACGCCACAGGCACGACCTGACGAACGACCGCACGACCCCGAGGCTCCCACCGCCCTCCACGACCACGCGATGGACAACCTGCGCTTCATCCGGCACACGATGTCGAGGGCAGGCTCGTTCACGGCGGTCCCCGGTTGGGGCGGGGTCGGGATGGGCATCACCGGGCTCCTCGCGGCGGTAATCGGTGCTCTGCAGACAGGAACGGGCGCATGGCTCGCTGTGTGGGTGGCGGCCGCCCTCGTAGGTGCGAGCATCGGCGGGGGCGCCATGCTCCACAAGGCACACAAGGCCGGCTCGCCCCTTCACAGCGCACCCGGCCGGAAGTTCGCCCTCGCACTCTCTCCCCCCCTCGTCGCCGGGGTCCTCATCTCGGCGGTTCTGGTGCGCGCAAACCTCAACCACCTCCTTCCGCCCGTGTGGTTGCTGCTGTACGGGGCGGGGGTGGTCTCGGCCGGGGCCTTCTCGGTTCCGCCGGTGCCGGTTATGGGCGCCTGCTTCATGGCGCTTGGTGCGGTGGCCGCCTTCACCCCCGTGGCGTGGCACGATCCGCTTCTGGCTCTGGGCTTCGGCGGACTCCACGTGGCGTTCGGGTTGGTTATCGCGAGGCGCTACGGTGGCTAGACAGCGGGCGAAGGCGAAGGCGGAGGTTCCGGGCGAGACGCCTGCGAGGGCCGGCACTCCCCGCCAAACCTTGGAACGCGTGCTGGGCGGGCTCGCGGCCGGAGGTCCCCGCGAACTCGACCGACTCATCCACGAGCGGGTGCGCCTTGGGATCGTGAGCGCCCTGGCGGTCAACGACACCCTCACGTTCACGGAGCTCCGCCGCCTCCTCGACGTCACCGACGGCAACTTGAGCGTTCACGCGCGCCGACTCGAGGAGGGCGGCTACCTCGCCTGCCACAAGTCGTTCGAAGGACGTGTGCCGAAGACCGAGTATCGCCTCACCGACGCGGGGCGACGCGCGCTCGAAGATTATCTAGCCCACATGGAGGCGATCATCAGCGCGGTGCGCAAGGACTGACGCACCGCCCGGATCCGCCGGCGCGGCGCGTAACGCCGCGTTTGCCCCGGACCCCCCCGTCGAAACCGTTTGGAGGGTGCAGCGCGACCACGATCACTTTGCAGCATGAAGTACTTCAGAGTACCGCCGACCGCGTACGATAGAACACGGGGATGCCCCCGGGAAGGAGTGGACGATGACAGAGAAGTACGACGTGGTGGTGGTGGGTGCCGGCCTGTCCGGCCTGCGGATGGCCCGGCTCCTCGCCGATTCGGGTCTCTCGGTGTTGCTGGCAGACCGCAAGACCGATCTCGGGAGGGGCGTCCACACGACAGGGATCTTCGTGCGACGCACGCTGGGCAGCTTTCGGCTGCCATCGGAGTGCTTGGGACCGCCGGTGCGGCACGTCACGGTCTACTCGCCGGCGGGCCGCCCCTTGCGGCTCGAGAGCCCGCGTGACGAGTTCCGGATCGGACGCATGGGTCCCCTGTACGATCACGAACTACAGCGCGCCTGCCGGGCGGGAGCGACGTGGGCGCCCGGGTGCCGCTTCGAGGGCCTTGAGTTTCTCCGAACCGATACGTTGGTGGAATTGGGGGACGCCGAGAGCGGGCCCCGCCTGGTGCGCGCTCGATTCGTGGTGGGAGCCGACGGGACGTTCTCCCGCACGGCGAAACACCTCAAGCTCGACCAGAACCGGAGTTGGATCGTGGGCGCCGAGGAGGTATTCCAGGGGTTAGAGGTGCAGGGCCCGCCTCGGTTGCACGTGTTCCTCGACCCGGACCTCGCCCCCGGCTACATCGCCTGGGCGGCGCACGACGGCCACGAACTGCACCTGGGCGCCGGTGGGCGCCCGCCCCGCTTCCAGCCCGAGCGCGCGCTCCAGGGAGTGCGCGACCTGGCCGGCAAGCTGCTCGCACGCGAAGGCCTTATCAAATCCCCGAATGTCTTGACTCGGTGTCCGGCGTGGGAGCGCCGGGCCGGCACCATCCCGGTGGGCGGCATCCTCGAAAGGCTCGCCTCCACCCGCGGGCTCCTGGTGGGGGACGCGGCGGGGGCCCCTTCTCCCCTCACCGCCGGGGGGCTCGACCCGTGCCTCCGTCTGACGGCCACGGCCGCCGACCTGATCGTCGACCATCTGAGTCACGGCCACAACGCCGGCCTTGCCAACTACCGAGGAAGCAGTTACAGGCCGCGCCTCATCTCGCGGCTGGCCATGCGCAGGATCTACGACTCCCTCACCGACCCCAGACTCATGGAGGCCGCGTGTCTTGCGCTGCGGATCATGCCCTTCCACCTGGCTGCCCGCCACCTGTTCTTCGGAGAGACGTCGTTCCCCGAGCCGCCGGTGGACTTGTGCGACAGGGCGGGTTTGCGCTCCGGAAGAGATATCATGCGGGCATGACATCCGAAGTGGCACGCTCCCTCCTCGGCCCATCGTGCGTCTGGCCTCGACTTCCGCGTGCGGCACGGCCCCCTCGAGGGTTATCCTCACGCTGTCACCAGCCACGCCACGCCCCTCATCCGTCCTCTCGCCGGCCTCGATCTCGAACTCCAGCGAAACAAGGTGGTGAACCTTCGGCTGGCGGCCAGACGGCTCGACGGCCTGGTGCTCGCGTCGGGCAATCGTCTCTCTTTTTGGCGAGAGGTGGGGAACCCCACCCACCGGCGAGGATTCCTGAAAGGCATGGTGCTCGACCATGGGCGTATCACGGCCGGAGTGGGAGGCGGCCTCTGCCAGCTCACCAACCTACTGTACTGGCTGACCCTCCACACGCCGCTGACGGTGGCCGAACGGTGGCGGCACAGCTAGGATGTCTTCCCCGACGCGGATCGCACGCAGCCTTTCGGCAGCGGCGCCACCTGCGCGTGGCCGGCCCTTGACCTGCAGATCGAGAATCGGACGCTCTTCCCCTGGCGCCTCGGGGTGCTGGTCACCTCCACGCACCTCGAGGGCGAGTGGCGATGCGTGGAGCCTTCCCCTGGACAGTATGAAGTGTATGAACGGGAGCATGCCTTCACCCACGGCGGGCCCGGCCTCTACCTGCGCCACAACGTGCTGTGGCGGCGGGAATTCGACGCCTTCGGGAACTTCGTGACCGACACACCGGTGGCGGAGAACCACGCTCTCCTGATGTACCAGCCCTTCCTGCCGGCGGCGGCGGCGACCGGCGAGCCCGTCGGGTGACGGGCGCCGCCTACGCTACCAGAGTGTTGGCGAACACCATCCACGCCAGCGTGGACTTCGCGGCCAGGCTCAGGAACACGTACACGGATTCCCCGAAGAGATAGTTGCGCCACGGCCCGATCCGCTTGTACTGGAGCACCATGTTCACCGCGAACGAGTTGAAGAAGATGAACAGAACCACGAAGATCGCGTACACGAATCCGGGCGGAGACGCCGCCACGTTGGGACTCCACAGGTAGACGGCGATGAGCAGCCACGGCACGATACCGGCCAAAACACCGAACCAGTACGAGAGCCAGTTCGGCGACCCGGGCTGTTCGTAATGTTCCATCAGCAGGCCGAACAGCACCATCGCCGCGTTCACACCGAAGATGCCTCCCAGCGCCGCGATGTCGGTTATCCCGGTGAGAAGGGCGATCAGCACCACCATGAGGGACGAGCTCACCGAGTACTCGATCCACCGCGCGTAGTTGCGGTCGCGGAGCAGATTCGCCTTATACCACTCGAACACCCCGGGCAGGACCAGTACCCAATGTGCAAGGGCCGACAGGAAGACGAAGGCGGCCACCCCCCAGGCGACCCGGAACTGAAAGAGCTCCGTCACCTCGGGCGGTTCGAGACCCGGCATGTTGGTCAGGAAGGTCGCGGAGACGGGAAGGGAAAAATCGTTGGCCAAGGCAAGGATCGCCACACCGGAGGCGGCGTGGAAGAGGCCCATGACGAGATTGTAGAGGCGGAGACGCCGGAATCGGCGTTCCGTGTCGGCGGGTAGTGTGGACATCGCAGTCTCCTCGAGGCTCGTGGGCAACATTGTTCTTTCGCCACACTCTATACCCTCCGCAGGGCGTGTCAACTCATGGAGAAGGGGCGCCGATTCCGGCGCCCCTTCTCCCCTCAGGTCTCGCACGCGCCCCCGCTCGCCGACACAGCCGGGGGCTCGAACTCACGAGGCTACTTCACGAGCGACTCCAGCCAGGGCAGGACAAAGGTGACCGCGAAGGCCACGCTGACGACGTACATGAACGGGTGCACGTCCTTCGCCTTGCCGTGGAAGAGCTTTATGAGCGTGTAGCTGATGAAACCGAAGCCGATGCCGTAGCTGATGTTGTACGTGAGCGGGATCCCCACCAGGGTGAGGAAGCACGGGAAGGCCTCCTCGAAATCGGTCCAGGGGATGTCCTTCACGGTGCGCATCATGAGGAAGCCCACCACGATGAGCGCGCCGGCGGTGATGGGATAGACGAAATAGGAGCCCTCGGGGATGGTGAAGCCCGAGCCCGCGAGCAGCGTGTACTGGGCGCCGTTCTCGATCACGTACCCGCCGCCGATCATGGCGACGATAGGAGCGAAGAAAGCCCCCACCGCGAAGAGCACCGCGGTCACGACGCTGGTGAGACCCGTGCGGCCACCCTCGGCCACGCCGGCGGCACTCTCGATGTAGGTGGTGATGGAACTGGCTCCGAAGAGCCCGCCCACCGCGGCGGCCACCGAGTCGACACCGAGGATCGACCGGATGCCGGGTACGCGGCCGTCCTTACCCACGAAGCCCGCCTGCTCGCCCACGGCAACGACGGTGCCCATGGTGTCGAAGAAGTCGGTGAGCATGATGGCGAAGAGGGCCATGAGCAGCACGGGTGTGAAGATCTGGGTGAGAGCCATCCCGCCCTCCACAGTGTGGAAGGGAGCGAGAAAACCGCTGAAGTCGGGGGCCGCCACCACCTCGGAGGGTAGCTCGGTGACACCCAGGATCAGCGCGGCAATGCCCGCCACGATGATGCCCCAGAGGATGTCACCCTTCACCTTGAGGGCCATGAACAGGAAGATGGCCAGAAGCCCGATGATGGACACCCACACGAACGGCTGGGTGAAATCGCCGAGTGCGACCAGGGTGATGGGCGCGGGCCGGATGAAGCCGCCCTCGTTCAGACCGATGGTGGTGATGAAGAGGCCGATGCCCACGCCGATCGCCCGTTTCAGGTTGAGCGGGATGGCGTTCATGACCGCTTCTCGGAGTCCGGTGAGGACGAGGATGAGGATAACAATACCTTCGACGAAGATCACCGACATGCCCACCTGCCAGGGCACGTTGGCCTGCTGGAAGCCGATGACCGAGAAGGTGACCACTGCGTTCAGACCCATACCCGAGGCCAGGGCGAACGGGCGGTTGGCGATGAGCCCCATGGAGAGCGTCATGAGCGCCGCACCCAGGGCGGTGGCCGTGGCGGCCGCCGGGAACGGAACGCCTGCGGCCGAGAGGATACCCGGGTTCACGAAGATGATGTAGGCCATCGTCATGAAGGTGGTGAACCCGGCGATCACCTCGGTGCGGACGTTCGAACCCCTCTCTGTAAGGTGGAAGAAACGGTCCAATGTGCCCAATGCATACCTCCTTGCCGTTCGGCGGCGATGTGGTGGCCGGTCGCTACGCGCCCGGAGTCCGGGGCGGCCGCGCGATCAGCCCGTTGTCGCCGTGAGGACCCGAGTGGCACGCGTCCGCCCGGCAGCGATATTACGTCCTCGGGCGCCCGAATGATAGACGCACGGCCGCGACTGCTTGCGCAGGCGGGAAGGGTAGCGCAGACTGGAGCCGCCGGAGCGCGGATCTCTCGCACGTACGGGAGCGATACACTGTCCTCGGCCGTACCACTCGAGAGGACGACGCCATGGTAGAGATCGAGATCCCCGGCCGGGGGACGTACACGCTGGAGCACCTCGTGCTGGATATGAACGGCACCATCGCCCTGGATGGGGAGCTGCTGCCGGACGTACGGAAGCTGATCGCCGCGTTGCGCTGGTGGGTGCACATCGTGCTGATAACGGCGGACACCCACGGTGGGGCAGAGGCCCTCAAGAAGGGACTCGGAGTGGACCTGCACGTGATCGAGTCCGGCGACGAGGCCGCTCAGAAACTGGAGCTGGTGCAGGGACTTGGTCTGGAGCACGTGGTGGCCGTCGGCAACGGCGCGAACGACGCGGCCATGCTCGAGGCATGCGCCCTCGGGATCTGCGTGCTCGGCCGCGAGGGGACCGCCACGGAGGCCCTGCTCACGTCCGACATGGTGGTCGCCGACGTATGCCACGCCTTCGAAATGCTGCTGCGACCGATGAGGATCGCCGCGACCCTGCGTCGCTGACCCTGCACCGCCGACCCGGCACCGGCAAGGCCCGCCCCCTACTCCCCCGCGACGAGGATGCCCAGCCTGCGGGTGGCGGCCTGCGCGACCCCGGCCTCGAACAGGGAGCCCAGATAGCCTTCGTTGAAGCGGTCGGCGCGCGCCGCCGTGGTGAGGACCTTGCGGACAGTCTCCAGATCGGCCGACTCGAGCAGCGACGGATCCGCCTGAAAGCCCACCATAGAGTCCCGCCAGTCCGCGGCGGACCACTCGAAGTCGGGCAGTACCATCCCGTGCCGGTAGAGAGAGTCGAGCCACCGCTGCACGTCGGCGTGAGGTTCCCAGTGGCTCATCCGAATGACGCCGTCCGCCGCGGGATCCGGGTGGGTCCACAAGCCCGCCACGAAGTCCGAGTCTTCGAAGACCGCCGCGAAGGCCGCCACGGCCGCCAGATCCTCGCTGTAGGGTCCGCTCGTCGCGGCCCGGTCTCCGAGCGGTACGAACGAAGGCGACGCCCCGGCAGAGCCCGAGGAGTTCCCCATACCCGGGAGTAACGCGTCTCCACGGGCGCGATCGGCCTCGGCAGGAGCGGTCTGGAACAGGCGGCCCGTGCGCAGCCCGTACCGGCGCCGCACCGCCGCGGTCTCCAGCAAGAGGGCGGCCAGCAAGGTGAAGCCGGTCACGCCGCCCATGATGAGCAGCATGCGACCGACGGGCTCCCCCGTGACGCGCCGCTCGCCCAGCGTGCGCACCGTTGTCGTGATCCACTCGAAGGCGCCGAACACGAGTGCCACCTGTACTATCCGCACCGCCCAGGTGCGGCGGACCGCCAGCAACCAGGGCAGCAGCAGGAAGAGCACAACGAGCGGGAAGGCGTACGAGCGCAGGAAGTGGGCCGAGAGCAGCAGTAACGCCACGATGGCCACGGCCATCGCCGGCCCGGCCGACCGCCCCCGCTCGCGGCCACCGGCGCGCCCGTCGTGCGGAGGTCCGCCGCCGAGGCCTCCGTCGATGTTTCTGTTGTCGCCGGGTCTCTCAGTCATGCCCACATGATAGACCAGAGCGCCGGCGGTGCGTCGCCGACCCGCACTTCCCACGCCTTCCGCAAGAGCGACCGCCGTGATACTACCCTCACGGGTACTTGACGGTCCCGCGAGGGTCGCGTATGGTTCCGAACGTTTGCACAGTGCAAACAGTCACTTTATGATCGATGCCGACCAAGGAGAAACACGACGTGGAAGATCTGGCGATGTTCTGCAACCAGTGCGAGCAAACGAGGAAGGGCGGAGGCTGCGTCACGGCAGGCGTGTGCGGCAAGTCGCCCGAAGTGGCGGCGCTGCAGGACCTGCTGACGTACACCCTGCGCGGACTGTCTCACGTAGCCGTGACGGCACGAGCCGCGGGGATCACCGACAAGCGGGTCGATCGCTTCACCGTTCGCGCTCTCTTCTCCACCCTCACGAACGTGAACTTCGACGCGTCCCGCTTCCAGACCCTGATACACGAAGCGGTCTTCAGGCGCGAGCATTTGGTGGAGGGGCTGGCGGCAGCCGGCATCTCGTACGCCGGCGACGACCCGGCCGCCACCTTCGAGCCGGCGCCCGACATGACGGGCCTGGTACATCAGGGAGCGGCCGTTCGTCTACCCATCGACTGGGACGCGGACGAAGACGTGCGGAGCCTGCAGGAGATCACGCTCTACGGTCTGCGCGGCCTGGCCGCCTACGCCGATCACGCCGCCATCCTCGGTCAGGAAGACCCCGAAGTTTACGCCTTCGTGCAGGAGGTCTTCACCAAGTTCACCGATGCGTCCCTGGGACTGAACGACTGGGTGGGTGTCGCCCTCGAAGTCGGCAAGGTGAACCTGCGCGCCATGGAACTGCTGGACGCAGGCAACACAGGCACGTACGGACACCCCGTCCCCACATCGGTGCCCCTCGGTCACAAAGAAGGCAAGGCCATCCTGGTGTCGGGTCACGACCTGCAAGACCTCGACGCGTTGCTGAAGCAGTCTGAGGGCAAGGGCATCTACGTGTACACCCACGGCGAGATGCTGCCCACCCACGGCTACCCCGAACTCAAGAAGTACCCGCACTTCTACGGCCACTACGGCACCGCCTGGCAGAATCAGAAAGGTGAGTTCGGCGAGTTCCCCGGGGCCATCCTGATGACCACCAACTGCATCCAGGACCCGAAGGAGTACATGGACAACATCTTCACCACCGGCCTCGTCGGCTGGCCGGGTGCCCGTCACGTGGAGAACGGCGACTTCGGTCCCGTGATCGAGAGGGCTCTCGAGATGCCCGGCTTCAAAAAGGACCAGGCGCGGGACGAGGTCATGGTGGGCTTCGCCCGAAATGCGGTCCTCGGCGTGGCCGGCCAGGTGGTGGACGCCGTCAAAGCCGGCGACATCAAGCACTTCTTCCTGGTTGGCGGCTGCGACGGAGCGAAACCGGGGCGCAACTACTACACCGAGTTCGTGGAGCATGCCCCCGCGGACACCGTGATCCTCACGTTGGCCTGCGGTAAGTTCCGTTTCTTCGACCGCAAACTCGGCAACATCGGAGGCATCCCTCGCCTCCTCGATGTGGGCCAATGCAACGACGCCTACTCGGCCGTGCAGATCGCGCTGGCGCTTGCAGACGCCTTCGACACGGACGTGAACGGTCTGCCCCTCTCCTTCGTACTCTCCTGGTACGAACAGAAGGCATGCGTCATCCTGCTCTCCCTGCTTCACCTGGGTATCAAAGGCATCCGGCTCGGCCCCAGCCTGCCGGCCTTCATCACCCCGAACGTACTGAACGTGCTGGTGGAGAACTTCGACATCAGTCCCGTCGGCTCGGTGGACGAGGATCTCGCCGCCATGATGAGCGCGTAAGAGATGTTCGACGATCTCGAAATGAGCTGCAACCAATGCGAGCAGACCCAAGGGACGGGGTGCCGTGTTGAGGGTGTCTGCGGGAAGCTGCCCGAGGTAGCTGCACTGCAAGACCTCCTCACGTACACCGTGCGTGGTCTCTCTCATTGGGCGACGGCGGCCCGGGCGGCGGGGGTAGGTGACCCCGCCGCCGACCGCTTCACCATGCAGGCACTGTTCGCCACGCTCACCAACGTGGACTTCGACCCCGAGCGCCTGGAGACCCTGATCCGCCGCGCCACCGCGTTCCGCGACGAACTCCGCGCCGCCGCCGGCTCCGCCTGGGCGGCCGCTCCCGCGGACGGCGCCGCCACCTTCGAACCTGCGGCCGACCTGAACAGCCTGATCTTCCAAGGAGCCGCGCTGGGCCTCCCCGTGGACCGCACCCGGCCCAAGGACATCCAGGCCCTCCAAGAACTCACGCTGTACGGTCTGAGGGGCGTGGCGGCATACGCCGATCACGCCGCCATCCTCGGTCAGGAAGACTCCGAGGTATACGCCTTCGTCCAGGAGACACTTACCAAGACGCTCGACGTCTCGCTCGACTTCGAGGACTGGATGGCCTTGGCTCTCGAAACCGGCAAGACGAATCTGCGGGCCATGGAGCTCCTGGACGCCGGCAACACCGGCACCTACGGACACCCCGTTCCCACGCAGGTGTCGCTCGGCCACGCCGCGGGCCCGGCCGTGCTCATCTCCGGGCACGATCTCAAAGACCTGGAGAACCTCCTGGCACAGACCGAAGGCCGCGGCGTCACCGTGTACAGCCACGGCGAGATGCTGCCCACCCACGGCTACCCCGGCTTCAAGAAGTACGCGCACTACCACGGGCACTACGGCACCGCCTGGCAGAACCAACAGACCGAGTTCGCCGAGTTCCCTGGTGCGATCCTACTCACCACCAACTGCCTGATGCCGCCCAAGGACGAGTACGCGGACCGCTTGTTCACCACCGGACTGGTGGCCTTCCCCGGGGTGCCGCACGTGCACCGCGACGACTTCGGCCCTCTGATCGAACGCGCGCTCGCGCTACCCGGCTTCCCCGAAGCCGCGGAGGCAGGCTCCGTCTGGGTGGGCTATGCCCGCAACACCATCCTCCAGGACCACCCGATGGGCAGCGTGAAGGATACCCTCCTCGCCTACATGAAGGCGGGCACGATTCGCCGCTTCATACTGGTTGGTGGCTGTGACGGGGATAAACCCGGTCGCAACTACTACACCGACTTCGTCGAGAAGGCTCCGGCCGACACGGTGATCCTCACCCTGGCCTGCGGCAAGTACCGCTTCTTCGACAAGGACCTCGGCGCCATCGACGGAGTGCCCCGACTGGTGGACATCGGCCAGTGCAACGACGCCTACTCGGCCATCCGCATCGCCCAGGCTCTGGCCGAGGCACGGGGAGAGGGTCTGAACGACCTGCCCCTGTCGCTCGTGCTCTCCTGGTACGAGCAGAAGGCGGTGGCCATCCTGCTCACGCTCTTCCACCTGGGCATGAAGGACATCCGTCTTGGCCCCACCCTCCCGGTCTTCTTCACGCCGAAGGTGCTGGAGATACTCACGGAGCGCTTCGGTCTGAAGCAGGTGACCACTCCCGAGGACGACTTGGCGGCCATCCTGTCCGTCTAGCGGACCGGCCGTACCGCGGCAGAACGGCGACGAAGGGGGGGCGGCTCGAGCCGCCCCCCCTTCGTTCCCTCCGAATCGACACAGCGTCGCGCCGCTATACGTCGCGCCCCTCGGCACCGGCCTCCTCAGCGCTGTCTTCCGCCTCGTCGGGCCCGGCGATGTCGTCCACCCGCCGGCCGGCGTCCTGCAACACCTCGCGGATCGAGCCGATCTTCGCCGGATCGTCGGCGCTGCGCCACACCGAGGAAGCGATCCCCCCGAAGAATTTGCGCAGATCGTCCAAGAGCTCGAGACCCTCGCGGCTGGCCTTAGGCCACGCCCGGCCCGGCATGTGATGCCAATGCTGTCGAACCTTCTCGCCATGCTCCTCGAGGTGCGCGAGACCTTCGTCGGTGATCTCGTACACGCGCCGCCCGTCGTCCTCGCGCCCGCGCACGAACCCCTGATCTTCCAGCATCTGCAGCACAGGGTAGATGGAACCCGGGCTGGGGCTGTACAGGCCACGGGACTGCTCCTCCATGCCCTTGATCACGTCATACCCGTGACGCGGTCTCTCCCGCACCATGTCCAGCACCAGGAACTTCAGCGCCCCCCTCCTCCCGGCGCCCATGCCGTGGCCCCGGTGGTGATGGCCACCACGACCCATACGATGACGCACCACGTGCGCCTTCCAATCGTCGAACCACTCTCCTGCCGGTGCTCTGCGCATCCTGCTCCTCCTTCGACTCTCGCGCTCGCGCGCCCTCGCCTGCGTGCCCAGGGATGCCGCCCCCGGAATACCGAGGTGTCAGGCAGACAGAAGGACCGCGGCAACGTGCAACGTACTTTTGCGGATATGTCGCGATATATCGCGTAGCATCGTAACAGACCCGTGGAGCACCGTCAAGTCGGCGGCGGTCGAGGTGCGGACGCGTGACCCCTTGAGCCGGCGGCTGCACCCCCAAACACCCTGGTGGAGCGCCCCCCAGAGGGATAAGCTGGGAGGAGCGCCGAGTCGCGTCAAACCGGCAATCGTGCTCGGACCTGTCCGACGCGCCCCGTCCCAACCCAATCTCGTGGGAGTGAAGTGTGACTGCAAGTGCCGTGGCCCTCGTCCGCTGTGAAGACTACGAAGAGACCACCGTGTTCGAGGCGGTGGGTAGAGCGCTCGAACTCCTGGGAGGGGTCGCGCGCTACGCTCGACCCGGAGAACGCATCCTGCTCAAGCCCAACCTCCTCGTGGGGAGTCCCCCCGACACCGCGGTCACCACCCACCCCAGCGTGTTCGGCGCGGTGGCGCGCCATTTGGCGGCGGCGGGAGCAGAGCTCAGCTACGGCGACTCACCTGCCTTCGGGAGCACCCGTTCGGCATCCCGGAAGGCCGGTCTTGTCGAAATGGCGGAGAGGCTCGGTATCGTTCAAGCTGACTTCACTGCCTCGAGGACCGTCTCCTTCCCCGAGGGTCGCTTGATCAAGCAGTTCGAGATCGCCTCAGCGGTGTTGGACGCCGACGGCCTCATCTCGTTGCCGAAGCTGAAGACCCACGCCCTCATGCGCGTGACCGGCGCCGTGAAGAACCAGTTCGGTTGCATCCCAGGGGTGCGCAAGGGGGAGTTCCACGCCCGCATGCCGGATGCGGAGCGCTTCGCACAGATGCTTGTGGACCTCAACCGGCTCCTGCGCCCGCGTCTGTACGTGATGGACGGCGTGGTGGCCATGGAAGGGAACGGGCCGCGGGGAGGAGACCCCCGGGCCTTACGCGTTCTGCTCGCTTCCGAGGATCCGGTGGCCCTGGACGCTGTGGTCTGCCGGATCGTCGAGCTGGACCCCCGGCTCGTCGGCACCATCAGCTGGGGTGGAGAATGGGGCCTCGGCACGGCGGCGGATATCGGATTGCGGGGCGACCCCGTGGAGACCTTCATCGCGCCCGACTTCCAGGTGAACCGGAGCCGCGGGTCGACCACGGGCGGTCAGGGCTGGAGGGGCCGCATGGCTCGCGATCGGCTGGTTCCGCGCCCGGTGATCGACCCCGCATTGTGCACCGCGTGCGGTACCTGCGTCCAGATGTGCCCGGTGACCCCGAAGGCCGTGGACTTTCCGGGAGGCGTGCGGGCCGGACAGACGGAAGGCGACCGCACCCCGCCCGTGCACGACTATGGCCTCTGCATCCGCTGCTACTGCTGCCAGGAAGTCTGTCCGGAGCACGCGATCGACGTCAAGACCCCTCTCCTGGGCCGTCTCATCCACCGCTGAGTGCCCCCGCCGGGCCTCGTCGCGCTGGCCGGCGCGATACGGTGTCCTCTGCCCATGGCCTCCTCCGCATCCGCCGTCCTGCCCGCCGACCAACACCAGCGAGGCGCCGGCCCACTGCCCACACGGTATACTGGATGTCCCTGTGGATCGCCCCGGAGACACCCAGATCGTCCCCATCGGGACCCGCGCGAGGCGGCCGCGATGATCGGTGGGCGCTCGCAGACTCCCGTGAAGGGGAGCGTGCACTGGCTCTTGGCTGCCATACTCCTCTGGGAAGTCGTGGAGCTGCTCCGGCGCTCGGGCACGGCGACCCTGTGGGGATGGCCCCTCGGGTTCTTCGACCTCTTCTTTCTCCTGGCCGTGCCTTTGCTGCTTGCCATGGCGTTCATCCGCCTCTTCGTGGCGGTCATCCAATCGGGCTACGGCTCGCTGAACGCCTACACCGTCACTTCCAGCCCGTGGGCGTGGCTGTTCTGGACCGGACTCGTGTTGACGATCGTGGGGCACGGGGAGCATGTGGGTGCACACCTCCTCAATCAGACGGTGCCGGAAGTGGTGCGAAACGGTGAATTCGGCGCCATGGTTCGCTTCTTCGACGAGTCTCTCGGGCCCTGGGTCGCAGGCGCGGGACTGTTCTTGATGACCTCCGTGATCATCGTGTTGGGCCAGGGCTCGGCCCAGCGAGTGATCGGTGGCGAACGGTTCCTGCTCATCCTCGGGTCGCTCGTCACGTTCGGGGCGGGGATCCTCTACGTGGGAGTCGAAGGCCGACTTCTGATACCCGCCATCCTGGCCGCCTGGGGCTTGGTGGCCGTGGCTTTCCGGCACTTGGCCGCCTGGGAGGTGAGCCACGACCCGGTAAGCCTCTTCGTCGTGCCGGGAGCGGCGGCGGCCGGCTCCATCCTGTTCGCGTGGGGGCTACTCGTGGGCGGCCAGCCCACCTGGCCCTGGTAGGGAGCGAGGCACGTCGGACGGCGTGTCCGCGGGTTGGTGTCTGCTATAATCCCGTCTGTTTTCGAGGCTGATTCTTCTCCGCGGAGAGGTGTCCGAGCTGGCCGAAGGAGCACGACTGGAAATCGTGTAGGCGGGGGTAACCCGTCTCGAGGGTTCGAATCCCTCCCTCTCCGCCTCGACCTCCCTCCACGCCCACGAATCCGGAGTGCCGGATGAAGCACGTCACACTGTCGTCGATCGCCCGCCGTGGACGCCGCCCGCGTCGCGGCGTATTCGCCCTCGCGTTCACGGTTGTCGTGCTCGCGGTCGCGCCGGTCGCAGGCTGCGGGAGCGATGCCGCATCCGACACCGCGGGTGGACAGTCCGAAAACACCACCGTCGCCACCAGCGCTCAGTCTGCGTCTTCGACATCCACGGTGACGACCGCCGACACAGGCACCGACACTACCTCGCCCGAAGGTGGGGCACCCACCACGGTCACTTACGCGCCGCCGTACACGGGTACGACAGTGCAGGGTGTGCCTCTGCCCCCCTTCGAATCGAACGCCCTCGCCCGCGAGCTCAAGCGGACCTCCACGGCACTGACCGACCTCGCGACCGTGCTGTCTGAGGAGGGAGCCTCGGACGACGACCCCCGGGCGGGTACCGCGTACGCCCTCCGTGCGCGGGCCCAAGCCATCACGGCGCGCCGGGCGATTGTGGATAACCAACTGCCCCTGGCGGACGAAGCCGTTGCACAACTCGGACGGCTGCTGCCGCAAGGTGCCCGAAGCGCCCAAGGAGAAGCAGCCGCGGCGCTTGCACGGGCGCAGGAGCACATGGCTCAAATGGCTTTCCCCTCCACGGACGCACTCCGTGCGGCGTCCGCCCTCGACCACGTGATCCGCGACCTCGCCCCGCTGGTGCCGGAGGGGACGACGCCTACGTCGTGAAGCCACGCGGCCGCGGCGGCGCCCTGCGCGGCCGGGCGCGTACTCGCTGTCTCACGGACGTTCCGGCGCGGCCGGGCGTCGCCTCTTGCCCCGTGCGGGCCGTCCTCCCCGACTGCTATACTCGCCCTGACCGTGCTAGGTGGGGAGGTAGCGGTGCCCTGTACCCGCAATCCGCTGCAGCGGGACTGAATCCCCACCCGAGGAGCGGACCTGTGAGGACATGCCGCCGTCAAGTGGCGTTGAGGACCAGGTCCCACGCAATGGGAATCCGTGAACCGGGTCAGGACCGGGAGGTAGCAGCCCTAAGCGGACCCTTCCATGTGCCGTGGGGAAGCTTGGTCTGAGTCGGCTGGCGGTGGGCGCTTGGAGGCCCGTCTTCGACGGTGGGTGCACGGTCGCTTATTACACTTCGGAACGAACACGTGGGGGGCGGGCCCGGCCCCCCCGCATCGCTGTCAGCACTAGGGTTGTAGGAGAGAGCCGCCCCCGGCCCACTGCAAGGAGCCGCTGTGCGATGTCGATAAGCCTCTACAGGAAGTATAGGCCCACGCGGTTCGAGGAGGTGGTCGGACAGGGCCACGTCACCCGCACCCTGGTCAATGCCATCCACCAGGACCGTGTGAGCCACGCCTACCTGTTCGCCGGACCGCGCGGCACGGGGAAGACATCCACGGCCAAGATCCTCGCCATGGCCTTGAATTGCGAAGCCGGCCACGGTGCGGCCACCACCGAGCCCGACGGAGACTGCCCCAGCTGCGTGTCGATCCGTCGAGGCAGCTCCCTCGACGTGCTGGAGATCGATGCGGCCTCCAACCGCGGGATCGACGAGATCCGCGATATCCGCGACCGTGTGAGCTTCGCGCCCGTGGAAGGACGCATGAAGGTGTACATCGTGGACGAGGTCCACATGCTCACGCCGGAAGCGTTCAACGCATTGCTCAAGATGCTCGAAGAACCGCCCGCCCACGTGGTGTTCGTGCTGGCTACCACGGAACCCCACAAGGTGCTCGCCACCATACTCTCGCGCTGCCAGCGCTTCGACTTCCGCCGGCCGTCCGCCCAGGAGATCGCCGGAGTGCTGGCCCAGGTGGCGGAGCGAGAGGGCATCACCGTGGCGGAGAGCGCCCTCTCGGTGATCGCCCGGGCGGCCGCCGGGAGCTTCCGCGACGCCATCGGCACCCTCGACCAACTCTCAGCCTACTGCGACGGCGCGATCGGTCTCCAGGACACCCTGGCCCTACTGGGCGTGGCGGAGCAAGATCTCCTCTTCGAACTCGTGGACGTTGTGGACGAGCACGACACCACGGCCGCATTGCTGTTCGTGGAGCGCCTGGCGCAGACGGGCGCCGACCTGAACCAGTTCCTCAAGGATCTCCTCGGCCACCTGCGTGATCTGTACGTGGTGCGCCACACCGTCGAGCCACCTGACAGCATCATCACCAGCGAGGAACACCTAGGCTACCTCCGTGGGCAGGCCAATCGAATCTCCACCACCGGGCTCCTCGCGTTCATCGATTTGATCGGAGACGTGCAGAAGGCCGTCCGCCAGGGAGCCGATCCTCGCCTGGAACTGGAGCTCGCTCTGATCAAGCTCACGCGACCGGAGACCGACGCAACCCTGCGCGGCGTGCTCCAGCGCCTCGACCACTTGGAGTCCGGTTCGCCGGGGGAGCCCCGCGCCCCGGCGGTCCGTGAGGCTTCCGGGGCGATCCCCGCGCACCGCCGGGACGACCGCCCGACGGCGTCGGCGACACCCGCCCCCTCAGACGATCCCACGGTTCCCGCCCCACGGCATGGTGCCGGCGACGACAACGGGAGCGGCGGCGTGGAGTCGGAGCACCGCCTTCCGCCCACCGCCGCCCCGGCGATCGGGCGCATCGAGCCGAACATCGAGAACCTCAAGCGCGCGTGGCATATCGTCCTGGAAGCGGTGAACAAACACCGACCCAGCCTGCACGCCGTGCTCTCGGAAGGGAGGCCCGACACGCTGGAGGACGACGTTCTCACCATCAAGTACCCGCGGGGCACCGACTTCGCGGCCGCTCAGGCGGCCAAAGCCGACAACGCCGCCTTCCTCTCCGACGCTCTCCTCCAAGCGACGGGGCGGCGCCTCAAGGTGACCACCCGTGTCGCGGGAGACGACAGCGATGCGGCGGGGGACGAGGAGAAGAGCGCCGCCGACCTCACGGGTGCGGATCTACTCGAAGCCCTGAAGCGGGAATTCGGCGCCTTCCCCGTGGACGACGAAACAACACCCTGACACCCTGTGACCCAGGGGAGAGGAGACCGCATGAACCCCAATTACCAGAAGATGATGAAACAGGTGCAGAAGATGCAGGCCGATATGGCCAAGGCCCAGGAAGAGCTGGCGCTGGAGGAAGTGGAAGCGTCGGCGGGCGGCGGAATGGTGACCGTGCGGGTCACCGGGGCTCTGGACGTGGTGGGAGTGAAGATCGACCCGGCCGCCCTCGACCCCGAGGACGTGGAGATGCTGGAAGACATGATCACCGCGGCGGCGAACGAGGCGGTACGTCAGGCCCAGGACCTGCAGGCCAAGCGCCTCGGCGGACTCACGGCGGGGCTCAATCTCCCCGGCGGCATGCCCTTCTAGGAGGCACCACCACCCCGTGTACAGCCCACCGATCCAGCGGCTCATCGACGAGCTGGCCAAGCTGCCTGGAGTGGGGCCCAAGACGGCCCAGCGACTGGCCTTCCACCTGCTGCGCTTGACACCCGAGGCGGCCTTGCCCCTCGCTCACGCGCTCATCGAGGCCAAGGAGGTCATCGGTTTCTGCGAACGCTGCTTCAATCTCACCGCCGAGAAGCTGTGTGAGATCTGCCGCGACACCCGCCGCGATCCTTCGATCGTGGTTGTGGTGGAAGAGCCCTCCGACATCCTCGCGCTCGAGCGGGCCCACCACGTGCGGGGTCTCTACCACGTGCTGGGCGGGGCCCTCTCCCCCATCGATGGCATCGGCCCCGATCGACTCCATCTGGCAGAACTCTTCGCCCGTGTGCGGACGGAAGGATTAGCGGAGATCGTGGTGGCCACCAATCCCACCATGAGCGGCGAAGCCACGGCCCTGTACATCGCCGAGCACCTTCGGCCGCAGGTGGAGGCCGGCACGATACGAGTCACGAGGCCGGCGGCCGGCCTCCCCATGGGCGGCGACCTCGAGTATGCGGACGAAGTGACCTTGGGCCGCGCCCTCGCCGCCCGCTCCGACATCCTCCGATGAGCCCAAGTCGGCGACCGGGTTTTGGCCGTCCGACGCCGCTGGTATCCTTGGCAGCACGTCACTGAGGCGTGGGGCGGTGCGGAACCGCGCCACGCACTCTTCACTACGACAAGGAGGCGCAATGGATGTAGGCCGGTCGTTCACCTACATGCTCCAGCAGCCGGGGGGTATCGGGAAGCTCGTGGTCGGAGGTCTTCTTCTCTTCGTCCCCATCTTCGGTTGGGCCGTGGTCGCCGGGTACATGATCCGCACGCTGCGCAAGGTGGCCGCGGGCGACGATTCACTCCCGGAATGGACGGACTGGGGCGGTCTCTTCGTCACCGGCCTGTTGGTCTGGGTCGGCAGCCTCATCTACGAGGCGCCCGGGCTCATCGTGGGCAGATTCGGCACGGGAGGGGCACTCCTGCAGGCCCTGTGGGGCATCGTAGTGTTCGTCGTGCTCCCCGCAGCGCTGATGAGATTCGCCGCCACCGACAACATCGGCGCGTTCTTCGACTTCAGCGAGATCATCGCCTTCATCCAGGCCAACTCAAGCAACTACATTCTGGCTGTGGTGCTCGCGCTCGTGGCGTCCTTCCTCGCCATGTTCGGCCTGATCCTCCTCGTCATCGGTGTGGTGTTCACGATATTCTGGGCCACGCTCGCAACCGCGCACCTGTACGGATCGGTGTGGGCTAACCAGACGCAGACGACCGCGTAGCCCCGGGGCCGGGCACGTCCACCAACGGTAACGATCGCCCTTCGGAGCCACGCGCGGCACGGAGGGCGATCGGCGGCGGCGGGCCCTCTCGACCTTGCTGGCCCCCGCTCCCCCATGCTAGACTGCCACACCCAGCGGTCCGTGGAATGGGGCACGCCCCTGGGGGCGTGAGTCTCGCGCGACCGAACCACTGAATCGTCGAAGGGGGCCGTCTGCGGCGCCCTTTTCGCAACCTGTTGAAGAATGACGCTCGCCGCGGCCGCACTGGGTACGTGCCAAACGCCGCCCAGTGCGCTCCCGCGGCCGAGGTCTCGTTCTTCAACAGCCTGTTAGTATCCCCAGGCAGTTTCCGAGCAAGGAGCGTCGACTTGAGCGGCACACTCACAGAGATCAGATGGCACGCCCGTGGGGGGCAAGGAGCGGTGACGGCGGCCAAGATGGTGGCCGAACTCGCCGTGGAGCGAGGCAAGCACTTCCAGGCGTTCCCGGAGTACGGACCCGAGCGTTCGGGAGCGCCGATCGTCGCTTTCACCCGGATCAGTAACGAACCGATCCAGATCTACTCCCCGATCGAGCATCCCGACCTGGTATTGGTGCTGGACGCCACGCTGGTTGCCGCCATCGACGTGACCGAGGGCGCGCCCGACGACGCCGTCGTCATCGTGAACACCGATCAATCGCCGGCAGCCATAACCGCGGAGATGGACTTCGGCTCCAGGCGCGTGATGACCGTCGCCGCTACGAAGATCGCCGAGGAGACCATCGGAAAGCGCATCCCGAACACCCCGATGGTGGGGGCCATAGCCAAAGCCACCGGGATGTTCACTTTGGATGAGATCGAGGAGCACATGCGGGAGAGCTTCGGCAAGAAGTTCTCCCAGAAAGTGGTGGACGGCAACGTGGAAGCCGTGCGCCGCGCCTACAACGAGGTCCAAGGATGAAGTGGGATATCTCCGACATCAAGAACTGGGGCCCCGGTAAGCACGAACCGGGTGCCGTGATCCCCGAGGCGGGGAACGCCCGCCTCTACCGCACGGGCGGCTGGCGCACCGATCGGCCGGTGCGCGACGACGAGAAGTGCACGCAATGCCTCTTCTGCTACTTCTTCTGCCCCGACGCCTCCGTGGAGCTGGAGGAGGGCAAGGTAGCGACTTTCGACCTCGACCACTGCAAGGGCTGCGCCATCTGCGCCGAGGAGTGCCCCGTGGACGCCATCACCATGCACCCCGAGGCCGAGTTCCGGAGGAAGTCAGAATGAGCACAGCGACAGAGAAACTCCTCGCCGTCACCGGCAACCAGGCGGTGGCGATGGCCATGAAGCAACTCGATCCCGACGTGGTCGCGGCCTACCCCATCACCCCGCAGACCGACGTGGTGCAGGCCTTCAGCCAGTACGTGGCCGACGGGGTGGTGAAGGCCGAGTTCGTCACGGTGGAATCCGAGCACTCGGCCATGAGCGCCTGCATCGGCTCCGCCGCCGCCGGCGCCCGCACCATGACGGCCACCAGCTCCGCCGGCTTCGCACTCATGTGGGAAGTGGTCTACGTGGCGGCCTCCATGCGCCTGCCCATCGTGATGACCACGGTGAACCGGGCACTCTCCGGGCCCATCAACATCCACTGCGACCACTCCGACTCCATGGGCGGCCGCGACACGGGGTGGATCCAGATCTACAACGAGGACGCACAGGAAGCCTACGACGCCACCGTGATGGCCTTCCCCATCGCGGAGCACGCGGACGTGCGGCTGCCCCTGATGAACATGTACGACGGCTTCATCATCTCCGGGGCCATCGGTCCGCTGCGGCCGCTGTCGGACGCGGCCGTCCAGGCCTTCGCGGGCGAGCGGCCCGACGGCCTCTCCTTGCTGAAGCCGGATCAACCAGTCACCATGGGCCCGTTCGACGGCCTGCACGGCTGGTACTTCGAGCACAAGATCGCCCAGAACAGGGCCATGGAAGCGGCGCTCCCCGTGATCCAAGACACCTACGACCGCTTCGCTGAGGTCACGGGCCGTCAGTATCAGCACCTCATGTGCTACGACATGGACGACGCCGAAGTGGCTATCGTGGTCATCGGCTCCGCGGCGGGCACGGCCCGCACGGTCTTGGCCAAGCTGCGCGCCGAGGGTGTGAAAGCCGGCATCGTCAAGCCCCGCACGTTCCGCCCCTTCCCCACCGATGACATGGCGCGGGTGCTTTCCGGCGTCAAGGCCGTGGCCGTGCTCGACCGAGCCGACTCCTTCGGCGCCCAAGGCGGGCCTCTCTACCTCGAGACACTCGCCGCCCTGTACCAGAAGGGCGTGCACACCAAGACGGTCAACTGTGTGTACGGGCTCGGCGGGCGCGATATCTACCCGCAGAACTTCGAGGACGTGTTCCGCATGCTCCAGGAAGCCGTGGACGGCGCCGAGCTCCCGCACTCCCGTGTCTACCTCAACATGAAGGGGGAATAGGATGGCTGTCAAGCTCTCCCCCAAGGAATACGTCAAGCGTGAAGACCGCCTCACCGGCGGACACCGGCTCTGCGCCGGGTGCGGGGCGGGCATCGTGCTCCGCTGCGTGATGATGGGTGCCAAGGACAGTCCATTGGTGATCTCCAACGCCACCGGCTGCCTTGAGGTGTCCACCACCATCTACCCGTACACAGCGTGGAAGGACTCGTACATCCACAGCGCCTTCGAGAACGCCGCCGCCACCATCAGCGGCGTGGAAGCCGCCTACAAGAGCCTGCTCCGTCAAGGCAAGGTGCAGTCCGACAAACCCTACAAGTTCCTCTCGGTGGCGGGAGACGGCGGCTCGTACGACATCGGCCTTCAGGCCCTCTCCGGTGCACTCGAGAGGGGCCACGACATCGTGATCCTCTGCTACGACAACGGCGCTTACATGAACACCGGCTTCCAGCGCTCGGCGGCCACCCCGTTCGGGGCGTGGACCACCACCAGCCCGGACGGCAAGGTGAAGCCGGGCAAGACGCAGCAGCGCAAGAACCTCACGGCCATCGCCACGGCGCACGGCATACCGTACGTGGCCCAGGCGTCCCCTCATAACTTCCGCGACCTGATCGCCAAGGCCGAGACCGCTTTCGAAACACCGGGCCCGGCCTTCCTGAACGTGCTCTCGCCCTGCCCGCGCGGCTGGCGTTCGGCGGACAAGGACGGCATCAAGCTGGCCAAGATGATGGTGCAATCGTGCTTCTGGCCCCTGTACGAGGTGATCGACGGCGAGTACAAGCTCAACTTCGATCCGAAGGACCGCAAGATCCCGATCCGTGACTGGATGGAGCAGCAGGGCCGCTTCAAGCACCTGTTCAAGCCCCAGTTCGAGCACGTGATCGGCGAGGCCCAGGAATACGTGGACCGCGAGTGGGAGCGCCTGAAGCGCCAGGTTTCTCTCTCCACCGCTGCGGAGGCCTGAGCAGGCTGTTGAAGAACGAGACCTCGGCCGCGGGAGCGCACTGGGCGGCGCCATGAGTACGACCAACGGGGCCGCGAGCGACGCTCGGCGGCCCCGTGTCGTAGTGCTGCAACACCACGCGCGCGTGCCGCTGGGGGCCCTCGCCCCGCCGCTCGAGCGCGGGGCCGAGGTCGTGGTGCTCAGGCCGTACCAGGACCCCGAGCGGAGTCGTGACCGGATCGCAGGTCTCGTAGCCCGGGGCGACTATGACGCAGTGATCGCGCTGGGCGGGCCCGTCGGCGTCTACGAGGCCGACAGATACCCGTTCCTCCACGACTCTCTGCGCCTCGTCCGAGACGGCCTCGAGCGCGGCGTCCCGATCCTCGGTGTGTGTCTCGGCGCGCAACTGCTGAGCGAGGCGCTCGGGAGTCCCGTCTTCGCCGGAGAGGAGCGCGCCCTGCCCCCGGAAGTGGGCTTCTTCCCTTTGATCCTCACGGCGGCCGGCGAGGCCGACCCCGTTGCCGCCCTCTACGCCCCTCCCCCGCCCACGCTCTTCTGGCACCGCGACACTCACGATCTGCCGCCGGGCGCGGTGCTTCTGGCCTCCACCGCGCGCTACGCCCTGGCCGCATTCCGGTGGGGCCGCTGGGCGTACGGGCTCCAGTTCCATCTGGAGACGACCGCCGACCTGCTGCCGATCTGGGTGGCGCAGTCGCCGCTGGTGGCCGAGGCCGGCGTTGATCCGGACGAACTTCTCCGCTGCGGCGGAGAACTCGACGACGTCATCCGTGGGCGAGCCGCCGCGGTGGCGGAACACATGCTGCGGAACGCACGGACCTACGCGAAGTCGTCGAAGGACACGTCCGGAGCATCCGGCTCCTCCACCTGAGGTTCCGCCTCCACCGTGACGCGGTTGCGGCCGCCCTCCTTGGCGCCGTTGAGGGCACGCTGCGCGGCGTCGACCAACGCCAACGCGGTCACCCCGAATGGCGGGTGCACGCCGATCCCCACGCTTACCGTCACCCGAGCCACCTGGTTCCTCACGACGATGAACGGATACTCCTCCACGCGACTCCTGACACGCTCGGCGACGATCAGCGCAGCCTCCGCGTTGGTCTCGGGAAGCAGGAGGGCGAGGCGGCCACCGCTGATCCGCGCCAAGCTGTCCGAAGAGCGGATGGCCCCGCTCACGAGCTGTGTCACCTCACCGATGACCCGGTCGCCGGCGGCCGAGCCGTAGGTATCGTTGATCCGCCGGAGACCGTCGGTGTCCACCATGAGGCACGCGACCGGCCGGGAGTAGCGGTTGCCGCGGGCCACCTCATGACGCACGACGCTGAGAAAGTGATCGTAGGTGAAGGCACCGGTGAGCGTGTCCCGGATCTCCGCCTCCCCCAGTTCACGCACGTACATCGCCCGCCCGAACCCGATACCGAAAAGGGGTCGCGCGCGTCGAAGCGGTTCGGCGCTCGGAGGATCCAGCGCGGAGGTGACGGCCAGGAGGACTCCCGCCGCCCCGCCGCGATGGTCCAGAGCGAGGGCCACGAAACTCCGGGCCTCTGGAAAGGCCGGATCTTGACTGAAGGGCAGGCCGCTCTCCGCATAGAATCCCCGACGGAGTGCTTCCTTCACAGGAACCGGGAGAGATGCCTTCCGATAGCGGGGGTATTCCACGTCTGTGACGTCCATCTCCACCCGCGTCCCCTGGCGATCCCAATAGAGGACCGTGAGTTCGTTCTCGGTCTCTTCTCGGGTGAGCACGAGCACGTCCTCGGCGGGCCACACGCTCCGTACCAGCACGGCGACCTCGGAGGCGTACTGGCCCACCGATTCCGCCCCACGCAGGACCTCGGCGACACGATCCGCGAAGATGTCGCCGGCGGCGCGCTCCTCCAGCCGGGCATAGAGGTCGTCCCCTCGCTCCTTCGCGACCGCAAGATCACCCTCCATGGAGCGCAGGGCACGCCGGACCTCCCCCACCGTACGCCGCAGCGAACCCAAAAGCTGGTCACCCTCCGGGCGCCACGGCAACTTGCCCAGGAGCTCGTGCTCGAGGCGCACGACGGGGCGCTCGATCCGAGTACGCACGAGGTGGTATTCGAGTGGAAGCAGCACCACGAGGCCGATGCCCAAGACCGACCCGGCGAGGATGAGCAGATGCTCGAGCGAGGCGTCCAGCAGATAGACGGAGAGCACGAATACCACGATGGCGGTGCCGAACACCACGAGGAACGTGAAGGGAGCGAGGCTCGCCCAGAAGAAGTCCATCGCTCCCCGTGCGCGCGTAGCCTCGGACTCGGCCAGCGCCTCGAGGAGTTCCGGGGGGGTGCCGGCCGCTTCCCACTCGTCGCCGAAGCCACGAAAGGAGACGGGCCCGTCTTCGGGCACCTCTCCTCGTGGCATATCAATGACGGGCCGGTGGTCGCCCGAAGGTCCCTCTTCTTTCACAACGCCCCTGTGGTCGGGTAGAATGCGGCATTCCAGATAAGTGTATCGTCAGCGAGCGCGAGAGGGTTGACTCCTTTGTCTTCAGCAGGAGAACGGTCGGGCCGGCCTGGCAGGCTGCTGAGAAGTGACGCCGCGCCTTCAGAGCGCGCTACGGGCGCGACCGAGGACGCCGTATCGCGCCGCCCAGTGCGTTCCGGGGGCCAAGGCTTCGCTTTTCAGCAGCCTCCTAGGGGTGCGACGGTGGACGCGACCGGGCGGCCGGTGGCCGTCCTTGAAGCCCACCCCGACGTCCGGGAGCCCACCGACACGGTGGTCATGAAGTTCGGCGGCACCTCCGTCGCCGACACCTCGTGCATGAAACGGGTGGCTCAGCGCATCGTGGAGGCGCGCCGAGCTGGGACTCCGGTGGTCGCCGTGGTCTCGGCCCGGGGCGACAGCACCGACGAGCTCATCTCCCTCGCCCGCGAGATCTCGGCCAACCCGCCGGAGCGGGAGATGGACATGCTCCTCTCGGCGGGCGAGCGCATCTCGGCGGCCCTCGTGGCCATGGCCATCCACGACCTCGGCTTCGAGGCGATCTCGCTCACCGGCTCGCAGGCCGGCATCGTCACCGATTCGGTGCACGGGAAAGCCAAGATCCTGGACATCCGGCCGGTGAGGGTGCAGAAGGCGCTCGACGACGGAAAGATAGTGCTGGTGGCCGGGTTCCAAGGCGTGTCCACGACCACGCAGGATGTCACCACCCTCGGGCGCGGCGGCTCGGACACGACGGCCGTGGCGCTGGCCGCGGCGCTCGGCGCGCGTGTGTGCGAGATCTACACGGACGTGGACGGCGTCTACACCACCGACCCCCGGCTCGTGCCGCAGGCCCGGAAGATGCGCACCATCTCATACGAGGAGATGCTGGAGATGGCCGCCACCGGAGCCAAAGTCCTCATGTTGCGCAGCGTGGAGTTCGCCCGTCGATACGGAGTCGCGATCCACGTCCGTTCGAGCTTTACCAACGCGGAAGGTACGTGGATTGTCCAGGGAGATGAGGAGATGGAGCAAGCGATCGTCTCAGGTGTCAGCTATGCCCTAGAGGATGCAAAGGTCACGCTGCATCGGGTGCCCGACCGGCCCGGCGTCGCGGCCCGGGTATTCACCGACCTGGCCGCCGCCGCCGTGAACGTGGACATGATCATCCAGAACGTGAGCGAGGGCGGCACCACCGACATCTCCTTCACCGTGGGCGAGGAGGACATCCCCACCGCACTCTCTCTCCTCGAAGGCCTCAAGGAGGAATTCGGCTTCTACGCGCTGGAGGCCGATACCGAGATGGCCAAGGTGTCGATCATCGGCGCCGGCATGAAAAGCCATCCGGGAGTGGCGGCGCGCATGTTCGAGGTCCTGGCCGAGAACGGGATCAACATCGAGATGATCTCGACGAGTTCCATCAAGGTCTCGTGCGTGATCCGCAAACAGCACACCGAGCGCGCGGTTCGAGCGTTGCACGAAGCCTTCGGGTTGGAGAAGGACTCAGTCACCCGCGACGAAGTATTCGGCTGATTCACCTACCCACGGCGCCCCCGGGGCGCCATGGGTACGCGCGAGCCTGCTGCGTGGGTACGCGAGCCTCCTAGTGGTGGGAGCACCCGCCCTCGTGGTGCGCGTGGCCGGCTCCACCCTCGTCGTGGCCGGCGGCACCGTGGTGGTGTCCGCACGTAGCCTCCGACTTCGCGATCTCCCCGCCGAGGAACGCCTCCACCGCTTCGTTCGCGGGCCCCGACACCCCGCAGTAGAGGTCGAATCCGGCCCGAGCCAGGGCCTGCTGCATGGGCGCTCCCATGCCCCCGGCCAGGATCACGTCAACGCCGCGCTCCGCCAGGAACCCCGCGAGACCGCTGTGGTTGTGCTCCAAACCGGCAACCGCGTACACGGTGCTCTTCTGGAGCGCGCCGTCTTCGGCTTCGGCGATCAAGAACGTCTGGGTCTGGCCGAAATGGGCGTTCACACGCCCGTCAAGATAGGGGACTGCGATGACCATTGACTCTCCTCCGTTGATTGTTCCGTCCGTTTTGAGGCCCGAGGCTCGCGCCACCCGACGCTGCTCTGCTATCGCCACCGGGCCGCCCTCGATCGCCAGCGCCTTTCCGCCCACCAATGCGTCCGCCACCGCCCCGCGAGCCTCGGCAGCCAAGCGACTCACCGTGGAGCGCGACACGCCCAGGTGAACAGCCGCCTCCTCCTGCGTCCGACCCTCCAGGTCGAGGAGTCGTAGCACTTCTAAGCCGTCCAGCGTCAGCAGTACCCGTTCGAGTTCCCGCGCCGGCACGCCGGCGGGTTTGAACAGCCGCGGACCCGCGGGCCCCTCCACGCACCGCCACTTACGCGGGCGCGCCACTGAAGGCCTCCTGAGTTGGCGGCGTCCGGGCACCGCGCCCGATGGCGGGGGAGTCTGCGGTCACCGGCTTCTTGGCGCTTATAATGCACATATGTGCATTATATCAGGGTCGATGGCGGTCGCCAAGAGCGCTGCCTCAAGAACACACGCACCAAGTTTCGTCACATGTATGTTGCCCCCACCAGTTGACAAGTGAGGCCACAAGGGGTTACCTGGTCCGAGCACTACTCGAACGACATCCATCGCCGTGCATGCGGCGAGCGGAGGAGGATCATGAGCGCTGACGACAGAGACCTCTATCGAGACCTCGAACACCTGGTCTCCCACCGGACCACCCGCGACGAGCTTGCGGCCGGCATCCCCATCATCGAACGCGGCGTGGGCTGCAAGGTCTACGACACCACCGGCAAGGAGTACCTCGACCTGGAGTCCGGCGTCACCCGGCCGGTGGGCGTGGGGTACGGCCGGAAGGAACTCGCCGAGACCATGGCCGCCCAAGCCGAGAAACTCGCCTACTTCACCCCGATGCAGTTCTCCAATCCGCCCGCCATCGAACTGGCCACCAAGATCGCCTCCCTCCTTCCCGGCGATGTGAACGAGGTCTTTTTCGCTTCGAGCGGTTCCGAGGCCGTGGAATCGGCACTCAAACTGGCGAAACAACACTACTTCTTCAAAGGGGAGAAGAAGCGGTACAAGATCATCGCGCGGCGCGGCGCCTATCATGGGCAGACCATGGGGGCGCTCAGCATTCTCGGGAGCGTGCACCCCATGCGCCAGGTGATGGAACCGGCGGTGCCGGGTGCGGTATTCGTCGACCCCCCGTACTGCTACCGCTGCCCCTGGAACCAGAGCTATCCGGGCTGCGACCTCCTGTGCGCGGAGACGGTGAAGTCCGCCATCGAGTTCGAGATGCCCGATATGGTGGCCGCCGTTATCGGGGAGCCCATCATGCAGGGCTTCGGCGCGCTGGCGTTTCCGAAGGAGTATTGGGCACGGGTACGCGAGATCTGCGATGAGTACGACGTGCTGCTCATCATCGACGAGGTCATCACCGGCTTCGGGCGTACGGGCGTCATGTTCGCGAGCGAGGATCTCGGCGTGCAGCCCGACATCATGACCATGGCCAAGCAGATCACCTCCGGCTACGTGCCGTTGAGCGCGGCGGCCTGCACGCCGAGGGTGACGGAGCACATGCCGGTGTTCCTGCACCTGCACACCTGGGGCAGCCACCCGGTCGCCTGCGCCGTGGGTCTGAAGAACATCGAGATCATCGAGCGCGAAGGGCTGGTGGCCCGTTCCAAGGAGATGGGAGCCTACTTCCTCTCCGCGCTCAAGGAGCTGGAACGCCACCCGATGGTGGGAGAGGCCCGCGGCACCGGCCTCTGGACCGCCCTCGATCTCACGTCCCACAAGCAGACGCGGGCCATGTTCTCAGCAGCCGACCATCCGGGCCCGTCCTTGGTGGCCCGGGCGCGTGAGAAGGGCCTGATCATCAAGATGATGGGGCCGGCGCTCGAGTTCGCCCCGCCCCTCATCATCTCCAAGGAAGAACTCGACTGGGCGGTCGGCATAGTGGACGAGGTGCTGACTGAGGAGGAGAAGGCCCGCGGATTGGCCTGATCCCGGAGGGGGCCCGGCCCGCCTGCCCGCCGGGCCATCGGGGCATCGGCTTCGATCCACCGAGTCCGCGTGACTGGGGCACGAACGTGAGACGGGG